>Ga0247842_10002934_pt1 | contig 24070 bp, 28 predicted proteins | sample LaCruzMarch2015__3_FD_192411 | JGI IMG/M metagenome (GOLD analysis project Ga0247842, IMG submission 192411) | Freshwater microbial communities from meromictic Lake La Cruz, Castile-La Mancha, Spain - LaCruzMarch2015_19m | ecosystem: Environmental > Aquatic > Freshwater > Lake | place: Spain...
CAGAACCGCAATTTGATCTCGTTCCCATTCTTTGATTTTATTGATTTTCCTCATACCTGATTTTAATTCAGGTGATCGGATTCGTTTTAGAACTCAGTCTTTCTACCTTTTCCCAGGATTTATTTTTCTTATTTTTTTGGTTTTCATTATGTTTAAATTAATACACATGCCCGTCAAATCCCAAAAACCAATTCTCACTGCTTCCGATCTGGTAAAAAAAGGTGTTCCTTTTGTTTTGATTCCCGGCATTCTCTGGGCTGGTATTTATGGTTCTTCGGCTGTCAACAAAATAAAAAATTATTATCAATCAAAAATAATTTTTCCTTCCCAAAGTCAGGTTTTATCTGTTGAAGACGGTGACACTTTAAATCTCAAAAACGGAATCCGTGTTCGTCTCCTTGGTGTCAACAGTCCCGACAGGGGAGAGGAAAATTACCAGGAAGCCAAAGATTTTTTAGAAAAATTAATTCTCAACCGGATTGTTTATCTGGAATACGATCGTTATCAGGACGACAAATTTGGCCGTCTTTTATCCTGGGTTTGGATTAATTGTGAAACCAAACCGGATTTTGAAAGTCCTGATTATATGCATCTTTCCGGTAATCGTTCCCGTGATGGTTTACTCAACAATCCTGTTGGTTGCCAAAGTGGAAAATTAATTAATGAAGAGTTAATAAAATCCGGTCTGTCTCTCCCCGAGTTTTATACCGGCAGAGGTCCCCTCAAATACCAACAAAGATTACAAAATTTATTTTAAATTTAGTCACATCTACATCTCAATCAGTCGGCTAAAAATCCTTTACCATCATTGCTTCTCTTGTCTGGTGAGTTAATAAGTCTCCTAGGTTCTTAAAGCTTATTATTTCTGGCATTGCCATCTCGTCACCATTTTTCCGAATCAACCCTTTCACCTCTCTGGTTACTAAATCCATCAAATAAAGGTTACGGTACCTATCAGAGCCGATTACAACTTCCGTATTCGATAAATAACTCATCATTTGTTCATCAATGCGTCCATTAATAAGACTAAAGTTTTGAATCAGGTGTTTACTTTCGTTATAAAACTTTCTCACCCCCCACCATTGGTAAATTCCTGCCATCATCACTCCATTTGCCCTCTTCAGGAATTCTTTATAATCATTTGGCAAGTTTCCATCCATCAAATCATTAACCCTCACAATTTCCTCTTCAGTTAATCCAGGAAAAAAGGCCACCACAGGTATAAATCTATATTTATCGCCTTTTTTATAAAAACATATACACCCATCAGACTCTTCAACGTCCAGTTCCTTTTCCCACTCAATGTCTGGAGCCATCTCTTTTATCCAACTAATTTTATCACTCTGAACTTTTGCAGTTCGCTTCCTCTCCAACTTCCATTTATCAAACTCTTGTTTTACTTTTTCGCCATCACCAGAAAGATCCAGAATTATTTTTAACCCACCAATATATTCATCAATCTTTGCCCATTCTCCTTCAATTAGATCTACGGCCTTTTCTGCAGTTAACCACCAGAGAGCCTTCACTCTTTTGTTGTGTTCTATGGTTAAGTCATCAAGTAAACCTTCGATCTTCATAATTTCATCCAGCTCAACTCTTTTATCTTCCATTGGTCTGTTTTTTTGATCAAGCCCCGCCAAGACTCTTATTAAGCCATCTTTAATCGTCTGAAATTCAGATTCAGCACTGGTCGATTCTATCTCCATTAACATTATTTTCCCAACAAATCTTCTTACATCACCTTTGTCTGTCTGTTTCAATAATGTTCCCGATCCTTCTCCTAAGTGTTTATCGATTTCCTTCCACACACTGTCAAAATTCTGTTTTTTCATAAAAATATTATAACTGAAAGTAAACTTGTTTTTTACCTTGAATCCAGCCACCTCTCCGCATCAATTGCCGCTCTGGCTCCGTCTCCCGCCGCCACAATTGCCTGTCGGTAAACCTCATCCGAGCAGTCTCCGCTTGTAAAAATCCCCTCAACACTGGTCATTTTGGGATAATCTTTGTTTTTTCCAACCAACACATGTCCGTCTTCTCCCATCTCCACCAATCCTTTAATAAATCCGGTTGCCGGAGTTCTTCCTATCGCCACAAAAATTCCATCCAAAATTAAAGTTCTTTCTTCACCTGTTATATTATTTTTGACTTTCAGACTTTCGACTTTTGACTCACCACCTATACTCACCACTTCCGTATTCCACAATATCTCCACTTTTGGATTGTCAAAAATCTTCTTTTGTACCGCCGGGCTGGCCCTAAATTGATCTCTCCGGTGAATCATATAAACCTTACTGGCAATTTTTGCCATAAACGACGCTTCTTCACAGGCCGTATTTCCGCCGCCGATCATCGCCACCACCTTATCTTTAAAAAATATTCCATCACAAGTTGCGCATCCGCTCACTCCTTTTCCGATTAGTTCTTTTTCTTTTGGTAACCCCAGCCATTTTGCCCCTGCCCCCGTCGCCACTATCACCGTTTTTGTTTCCACAATTTGTCCACAATCAAGCTCTACTTTAAAAACTTGATCCGCTTTATAAACCTTAACAACCATTCCTTGTCTCACCTCTGCTCCTAATTTTTTCACTTGAGCCATCATATCCATCATTAGTTTCACTCCGCCGATTCCATCCACAAATCCGGGAAAATTTTCTACCACTGTTGTTATCGTTAATTGCCCTCCGGGTTGATTACCGGCCAATACCAAAGTTTTAAGTTGAGCCCTGACTGTATAAATAGCCGCCGTTAAACCGGCCGGTCCCGAGCCGATAATTACTGTGTCGTAAATATTTTGTTCCATCAATTCGATTTTATCACCGCTTTTTTAAATTCTTAATACTAGATACTTGATACTAAATACTAGATACTAAATGTGTGAGTCGTAATTCCCGTAAAGTTATTGCTTTTATTCTTAAACTTACTACCAACAAGTCTCCGTTCTTTTTTTGGTTGTTTGTTCGTTTTATCTCCGCCGTTCTCCCGTTGGTTACCATCTATCAGTTTTCCGGAATCATTAAGCTTATAGAACAAAAACAGAGTCTAAATCAAATCGCTCTTGCTGTTTTTTGGATTTTTATAGTTCGGATTTTAGACAACACTCTTCGTTTAAAATCAGTTACCAAGTTGGAGTATGAAATTGCCAATATTTCTTTTGATATTCACAATTTGTTTCTTGCCGGTCTCCATTGTCAGTCAAAAGACGAACGCCATGCCGCCGTTCAGGCTATTCGTAATTTTGCCGACGCCTCTTCTAATACTCTTAATCTTATAAAACAACCGGGGATTGATAGTCTTGTCTCGGTTATTTTTATCCCCGCCATTTTACTTGTTCTCGATTTTCAAATATTTATTGCCACCGTTGCTTATATCTTAATTTATTACTTTATTGATTACTATACTACCCAAAGATACGCCAATTTAAAAGATATCTTAAATGGTAAAACCGAAACCTATTATGCCAAACTACAAGACAGTGGAGATTTTGATTTAGAGCAAAAAACCTGGTCTCGTCATTTTAATCGTGTTACCAATTGGGGTTTTAGTGAATGGTCCCTTCTTCAAAATACTGCTGTTTTTTTCTATTCAGCCATTCTTCTTTATCTTATTGTTCTTGCCACTGCCGGAACCAAACAATTATCAGATGTTGTTTTAATCATGGGTTATGTTTCTCAAACACAGGTCCTTCTCAATGCTTTTTCTTCAATCCAAGACAACCTTTCCGACATGCACGTCGGCCTTGAACGTTTGGCCAAAAACACCTCCATCTCCGCCATCGATCTCGACGACCTCACTTAAACCCCCTCCAGTTTTCTGTTTTTGTTCTATAATTCTTAATTATTAATTCGTAATTCGTAATTAATTTATGCCTGAACTTCCCGAAGTCGAAGTTATTCGCCAATTTCTGGATAAAAAAATTGTCGGTCAAACCATCTCAAAAATTGACATCCTTACTCCAAAGTCGTTCATTGGTAATCCTAAGCAAGCGAAGCGCGTCGAAGGGCAAAAAATTATAGGAACTTCCCGTATTGGAAAGCAACTTTCCTTAATTTTGGAAAATAATTTAATTCTCTTGTTTCATCTCAAAATGACCGGCCAAATAATATATTTGCCTCCCCTGTCAAGGGGAGGTCCCGAAAGGGGAGGGGTTTTAAAATCCACTCGTCTAATTTTTAAGCTAAAAGAAACCGGTTTTATCTTTTTTAACGACCAACGTAAATTCGGTTGGGTTCGTATTTTTACTCCCTCTGAGCTTGTCGAATCCCAATCAAATTTAGGCCCTGATATTTTCTCTTCCGAATTTACTCCAAGTTATCTTTACCGACAGCTCCGGTCAACCTCCCGTCCCGTAAAAACCGTTCTTTTAGATCAATCAAAATTCGCCGGCATCGGCAACATTTACGCCAATGATGCTCTTTTTTTATCCGGTATTCACCCCCAAATCCCGGCCTCAAAAATTCCTCGCTCCCAAACCCAAAAACTTCATCGGCATCTTCTTTCTATCATGCACCAATCCGTCGTCGCCGGCGGTTCTACCGCCAAAGACCGGGGCTATCTCAAACCCGATGGCTCCACCGGTTCCAATCAATCCCATTTTCGTGTCTATCAGCAAACAGGCGAGCCGTGTCTCAAGTGTAAAACTCCAATAAAATACATCAAAGTCGGCGGTCGTGGTACATTTTATTGTCCAAAATGTCAAAGGTTATAATTTTTTTATAGATGATAAAAACTATTGTTTTTGATATTGGTAATGTTGTTTGGAACTATGAACCTCCATGTCTGCCTTTTCATAATAATTTAGCCAAGCTGTTAGATATAAGTCCTGAAACTTATAAACAGGAATATTTCAAAGTTTATCAGGCCTTCGAAACCGACAATCTCCGGCTTTTATCCTGGTGCCAACGTTTTAACCCCAAAATAAATCAAGACCAAATAAACGCCCTTCTACATCAATTTTTATCACCAGCCACCCATAAAAAATATCTCAACCAAGATGTTGTTAATTTGATTAAAAATCTGAAATGTAACTACACTATCGGTTATTTATCAAACGGTGAAAATTATTTTATTCCCTTTGTTTATCATCCCCTGGATTATCTTTTTCACTTTCAACTCATTTCCAGTCAAATTGGTTTCCGTAAACCCGGTCCTCTTGCTTATCGGGAAATTTTTAAACACGTCAATTGCCAACCCCAAGAAGTTGTTTATATTGACGATAAACAGGAAAATATAATCGGCGCCAAAAACATTGGTCTCAACGCCATCCTTTTTACCGGGTATCAACCGCTCCTCGCCGATCTCTCTCTGTATTTACCAAAAAAAGATATTTTTATCTCACCAACCCCAACGGTTCATACCAAGTAGACGGCTTCTGGCACAGTGGGCATGTTTGTGGTGGCGTTTTCCCCACGTGTACATACCCGCAGTTCAAGCACTTCCACTCTAATTCTTTTTCCTGGTTATAAAGCGTCCCCGCATCCATATGTCTGGCAAGGATTATGTATCTTTCCTCATGTTTTTCTTCAGTTTCTTTTAGTTCTCTAAAAAGCCGCTCCGGTTCAGCTTCGCCTTCTTCTTTGGCGGTTTTTTCAAAATCCGGATACATAGTTGTCCACTCAAACTTTTCCCCCTCTGCTGCCATCTTCAAGTTTTCTCCTGTATCTTCTGAAAAAGGCGCAATACTCAAGTCTCCGGTAACCTCAATCCTTTCGGTAATCAGTTCAAATAATTCTTGCGCATGAACCCTCTCGTTGTCAGCTGTCTCTTCAAACACCCTCGCAATCCACTCCAAGTCTTTTTTTCTCGCCATTTTGGCAAACATTAAATATTTATTTCGGGCCTGGCTTTCCCCGGCGAATGCCTTTAGAAGATTTTGTTGTGTCTTTGTCATATTAGCTTAATTCTACCACCTCGCCTTTGGTCAAAGTTATTTTATTTAATAGTATTCTTCCAATGCCTTGCTTAAACTGTGATGTCTTGATTTTGTTAAAGCCATTGACTCAATCTGGCGGACGCGTTCATGGGTAATACCAAGAGCCATAGCAATCTCTTCAAGGGTTTGTTTTTCCTCACCACCTCCTTGTTCTGAAATTCCAAACCTTCGCCGCAATACCTCCGCCTCCCTGGTTTTTAATTTTAACAAAGCCTCAGCAACAGTTCTTTTGGCCGTTTCCCTCATTATTTTCTCATCTACCACTTCTCCGATCCTAAATTCCGGCATCCCTATCTCTTCATAAAAAAGAGCTGGTTGAAAGGCATTAAATATAATTCTTGATTTTTCAATCCTCATTCCGCTCTCTTCAGAATATGTTTCCAATTCCAGGTTAGTATTCTCTATCCACATCTTTTCGTCTATTTCATAAAAGCTGGGCACTCTACCTTCTTCCTGAACAAAATCCAACCAACATTGTCGGTATAATCGTACCACGGGAAACTGATCTTTACCTGCCAATCCATAGATTCGTACAATACTCTCTTCTATCGCCCCGCGGATATTAAGTGATACGGACATTTTTATATCAAGTACCTTATCACTAACAGGTTCTCCCTGCGGAGGCCAATTTAAAAGACCTCTTTGCATTGCAAAAAAACCCGTTTCAAAAAGGGCATTTTCTGGTATTCCAAAGTAATTATATTTTTCTAAAGCCGTTTTAAGTGTTGGTAGGCATAAATAAGTCAACTCGATAAAATTTCCTTCCTGCCACAATCTATTTATTGTGGCGCATTCAACTCTTTCAGGTATTCTCTGACAAACTCTTTCTAGTTCAACCAATGGAGCTGGGGAATGTAAAAGCCTATCAATCTGTTCTTCATGATTTAACGGTCTTGTTTTCTCCGTCCACCTCCCTAGTCTTATTTCTTTTATCATTTCCTCCAGATTATACCTTATTAAAGCCAATATTCCATTAATTAATCCAACTCTGTTAAATTTTATTATCTTCTGCTACAATCGTAGTATATGGAATGTAACTGCAAATCCACCAAATGCCATCTACTTGGCAGTTTGGAGCAAAAGATTATGGATATTCTTTGGGCCTCCCCAAAACCCCTAAAACCACAGGATGTCTTGTCAAAACTAAAAGAAAAATACGCCTATACCACCATCATGACTGTTCTTAAGCGTATGTCCGAAAAAAATCTTGTAACCCGCAAGCTCGTCGGCAAAGTTTATTTTTATTCTCCCGTAAGCGGGAAAACCGCCTTCAACTGTAACTGTCTCGAAGATCTTTTTATCCGTCTTTTCAAATCATACGGTCAACTAACCGTTGATTCCTTCAAAAAAATCGCCAAGGAATTGGGCTATAAAGTCTAAATTTCCCGCCTTGACATTCCCCAGAAACAATACTACACTCGTAGTATAGCAGGCAGATCACAAAAATCTTGTCATTAATAATTTAAGGGAGGTACACATGACCAACAAAGAAGCTTGTAACTATGGCTGCTGCGATTGTGGCTGCACCAAAAAAAAGTAAGACTATCCTCCGGCGTTTAGGCGCCGGAGAATAATTTAAAACCGGTATAATAACAACATGCTATTTCTAATTTCTTCTCTCGCAATACTAACCACTAGCTACTTTCTACTTGCTGCTCCTGCTTTCGCCCAATGTCCTGTTTGTGTTGTTACTATTGGTGGTGGCATGTATCTTGCCCAAAAACTTGGTATCGATGATTTATTAATTTCCATTTGGATTTCTGCCCTTAATGTTGCCATTACTTTTTGGATGGCTCCAAAAATTAAAATAAAATTTATTAAAAATCCTTATATTCTCTCTGTTTTAATGATGATTCTCACTCTCTTTTATTTTCAGTTTACCGATCAGATTGGTAGTGTTGGCAACCGTGTTCTTGGTATCGATAAAATTGTTCTCGGTCAACTTGTCGGTCTTTTAACCATGTACAAGGGAAATTTTTTATATAACTTTACCAAGAAGCAAAATCACAATCGCACCTTGTTTCCTTATGCAAAGGTTGTTTTCCCTGTCGGCTCTATAATTATCGTAAGTTTATTATTCAAATTATTTTTTAAACTATAAAGTTTATTCTCCCTTGCCTGCCCGCCGGCAGGAGGGTCAAAGGGAGATTAAGAGGGATTATGATTAAAAACACCGATCTTCAAAAATTCATGTCAAAAGTTAAAGATATGGAAAAAGGCCACCAGCTCGACCTATCTTCCGACGAAGACCTCTCCATCGCCATTATGAATCTAATTTCCATTGAGGAACATATGTTTTTTACTGCCCAAAAAACCGGCAAATCTCAATATCTAGATATTCTTTATCAGGCCCGAGAAATGCGAAAAGAACTTCTTAAAAAAATAATCAAAGATTATGAGGGGGAAGTTTGGTGTATTAGTAAACACTTACTTGGCGCCTCTATGCGTTTAATGGAAGTCGGCACCAAAGCCCTAACCAAAGGGGATAAAAAAGAAGCCGAAGATCTCTTCAAAAAAGCTTATGATCTTTACAATCTTTTTTGGGGGCTCAATCTTGGCATAGTCAAGCCCGATGCTAAAAGTTTGAATGTAGAAGACATTAAAGAAACACCCACAGAAATCAAAAAATCAGACTTCTTGGGGAAAATCAGTGGCGTCATTAGTAAAATTCTCGACTGTTGCCGGGAATAATTTTATCTATTTTGAATCAACAATAATTATTTTCTGTCTAAACCCAATTCAGCCATCTTAATTCTTTCCGAATACGGGACCCCCCGATAAAATATTTTCCAAATAATTCCCTGATCGTTTATTCGGTTGTTGTTTTGGGCCTCGAATTTTTCTGTTGCTGAGACCATCGCCTTAAGGTCCGACACTCTTTCAACCGCAAACCGATCTGCCTCGTATTCATTAATCTTTTGGTACTGTATAAACAATAATCCCAGAACGAAGCCTGATATTAAAACAAAAATTCCTTTTCTGGTTTTAAATATTTCCATTATTTTTGTGCCCACAAACCAAATAATCAAGAAAAATACCAATTCCTTAACGGTATGATTTAAAACATAATGCCCGGCCTCATGAATAGCCACATATTCGATTTCTTGTTTATTAAATTGTCGGAATAACTCATCTGAAAACATCATATATGGATGTTTTGGTATTCCGATCATTGCCCCATACAATTTTGTTGAAGGAATAATTTTTATTGATTCAATCTCTACTCCGGTTTTATTTTTTATCAAGCTAATTATTTCCAGATCATTAATCTTTTTTGTCGTTTTATTTTTCTGTCCTATTCTCGTTGCAAGCAACCCCACTACCGTCCATTCAGCCGTAAAAAATATTATTATTCCCAACAATAATATCCAAAATATCTTTTTCATTCCACCAATCTTTCGCTCCATCCTTTTATAATCTCAAACCCATCCTGCCAGAATTGTTCCGATTCAATATCAATCCCTATATCCTTTAACACTAATCCCGGATCTTCCGATCCTCCGGCCACCAGTATTTTCTCAATCTTTGGTACGAATTTTATTCCCTCATTTTTGTATCTGGAAAAAAGAGAGTATGACAAAAGCTCTCCGAAGCTATATGCATAACAATAAAACGGGGACTCAACAATATGGGGGATATAAGACCATTCAGCTCCAAAAATTTTATCCACAGAAACACTTTCCCCAAATTGGTCCTCTAGCGTTTTAAACCAAATCTCCGACAGCTCGTCCGCCCTTATCCCTTTTTGGATTACCTCGTGTGCTTTTATTTCAAAATCAATAAAATATGTCTGCCTCATTATTGTTGCATAAGAATCCGCCATTTTTTCAACCAGCATTACCTCTTTTTCTTGCTTATCTTCAGTTTCTTTAAACATTTTTTCAAATAAAACCATCTCTCCGAAAGTTGATGCCGTTTCTGCCAGTGGTAATCCGGCATGTTGGCTCGACGGATAATGGGAATTGGCGTACAGGCTGTGAATTCCGTGCCCCAGCTCATGTGCCAAAGTCGTCACATCTCTAAACCTTCCGGTATGGTTTAGCATTACGAAAGGAGTAATTGCCGGCCCCACGGTTGCACAAAACGCCCCACTTCTCTTGCCGATCTTTGGGTGTGAATCCACATGTTTTTCCTCAAACATTTTTTTCCCATATTCCGCAAATTTCGGGCTGAATTCTTCAAATGCCCCCAAAACCATTTCTCTCGCCTTCATAAACCGTAAGTCTCCCTTGTCTCGGCCAGAGGCTGATCCGCCTTTGGCGGAAAAGGGAGATTTAGAGGGATTTTGGTCTATTGGCGCATACAAATCAAACCTACTTAATTTTTTAACCCCCAGCTTTTTCGCCTTGTATCTGAAAAACTTTTTAAAAATATCATTGTTTTTCGAAACAGTCTTTAGCAACACCTCGACTGATTTATCACTTACCTGATTTCCAAAATTTCTCATGGAAATAGGGGAGCTGTATCCTCTCAGTTTTGCTTCATAGTTCCAATCTTTTACTGCCGCTTGGTATATCAGGAAGAACTTATCTAAATTTTCTTCGTGTTTTTTAAAAAGCGCCCTATACGCCGCCTCTCTCAATTCGGCTTTTGGTGAATGAACCAGCGACATTAGTTCCGCTTGTGTTTCTATAATCTTTTCAGCCAAAGGCTGATCCGCCTCTGGCGGAAGACTTTCAGACTTTGAGACTTTAAGACTTTTGGACTTTAAGACTAATTCATATCTAAACTCCGTTTCGATTATTGTCCGTAAATCGGTCAAAGCCTCAATTCCGTTAACGTCTTTATTGTCAACAATATTTTCTTCTCTCTCATTCAGGCTATGTTTTGCCGCCTTTCGGCTGTATTCCAAAACATATTTCAGATCGGGGACTGCCGCAAACAACCTTTTGGCATTTTCCTCATCAAGTCCGTTTCCGAATCCCTTAATCCAATGATAAATTTTTCTCACCTTTTCCGCATAATTCAGGGATATGTTATTAGCCCTGCTCTTTAATAATTTTGCTCTTCGATCCTTTTGGTTTATCGCTTCAATAAGTTCCGGTAAATAAGCCAACCGCATTAATTTTTGGGAAAGATTCTCGCAATATTCCATTATTTCCCTAAATTTTTCCAAGCTCATTGTGTTTGATAATTCCGCCACAAATCCCTCAATTTTTTCCAAAGACTTTTCAATCTCCACCTCAAGATCGTCAAATTTTTCAACAGGGAGAATATCGTCCAAATTCCAAACCACTGGCTGATCATTTTTCATGGCTTATTTTAGCAGGTAGTCTTGCGTGCTACACTCTTATTTGTTATGCAAAATATAATCCAAGCCTTAACCTTCGGTGACGTTTTATTAGTTCCTCAAAGATCTGCCGTGAAATCCCGCAGTCAGGTGTCACTCAAGACCCGTCTTACCCCAAAAATTGAAATCAATTTCCCCTTAATTTCCATTAATATGGATTGTATTACCGGAGTTGAAATGAGTATTGCCATGGCCAAATTTGGTGGTATTAGTTTTTACCCTCGCTTCTCTCCTCCTGAAATTCAAGCCAAAGAAGTCAAAAAAATTATTGACTCCGGTTTTAATGTTATTCCTGCCGTCGGTATAAAGCCGGGCGAGTTGGAAAGAGTTGATGTTCTTGTTTCTGTTGGTGTCGGGGCCGTTACTATCGATGTTGCCCATGCTCACCAGGAATCATGTCTCGAATTTATCAAAACCGTTAAAACAAAATATCCAAAACTAGAAATTATTGCCGGTGTCATCGCTACTTATGAAGGGGCCAAAGATCTCTTCCTTGCTGGCGCTGATGCTGTTCGTGCCGGTATTGGTACCGGCTCCGCCTGTACTACCCGCATTACTACCGGTTCAGGTGTACCTCAAATTACTGCCATTATGGAGGCTTATCGTGCCGGTCAGGAATTTGGTAAACCTATTATTGCCGATGGTGGTATGAAAAATTCCGGTGATATTGTCAAAGCTTTGGCCGCCGGTGCCAATGCGGTTGCTACCGGCAATCTTTTAGCCGGTGCCGATGAATGCCCGGGTTCTGTTATTGAGTGTGAGGGTAAGAAATATAAAGAGTACAACGGCTCAACTTCCAGAACAGAAAAAACCAGGCAAATGCAAAAAAACTCTTCGGAAAAATCAACCGATTATATCGACTTTGTTGAAGGTCTCGAAAGTCATGTTGAATGTCAGGGCCCTGTTGCCGATATTCTCAACCGCCTCGATAAAGGCATTCGCTCCGGTCTAAGTTATAGCGGCGCTTTCAATATTGAAGAACTTCATCAAAAAGCCCGTTTCGTTCAAGTTACCAATTCCATTACCATCGAAAACAACAATAGGGGAATTATCTTGCGCTAAACTATATTCATGACTGGTGTGTCCAAAAAACTTCTTCTCATAATTATTTTCGCATTTTTTATCCGCCTGATTTCCCTCAACCAATCTCTCTGGTTAGACGAAGCCATTTCCAGCAATGCTGTCAAAAATTATTCATATTTTGATATTATTACCAAATTTTCTCCCTCCGATTTTCATCCACCCCTCTACTACCTTGTTCTAAAAACCTGGACCTCTGTTTTTGGATTTTCCGAAATTTCTCTTCGTTTTCCCTCGATTATATTTAGCCTACTAACCGGATATTTTGTTTATTTAATCGGTGCTAAATTAAAAAATAAAACTATCGGTCTTTGGTCCGCTACTTTTTTTCTTTTCAACCCCCTGATTATCTATTATTCCCAGGAAACCCGCATGTATTCTCTGGTAGTTCTTTTATTAACCGTCGCCCTGCATTCCTACCTCACTAATCGGCCCAAACTTTTTTGTCTTTTCTCTTTTCTCTCGTTTCTTACTTTCTATGGTTCCGTATTTTTTATTACCGCCATTTTAATTTGGCAGCTATCAACACGTGGCTTAAAAAAGACTTTTCCCTTTATTTGGGGGATATTAATTGCCGTCATTCTCCTTTTTCCTCTTCTTAAGCACCAGTATTTAGTTTCCAAAACTATGGTTCTGGCAGTTCCTAACTGGTCTCTTGTTTTAGGCAAGTCAAATCTAAAAAATCTTTTTATGATCCCTCTTAAATTTGCCTTCGGCCGGATCAGCTTTTACCCCAAAACTATCTATTATCTGGTTTCCGGTCTCTGGTCTCTTTTTATTTTTATAGCCGCCCTGCTCTTTGCTTCTAAATTTTTATCTCTTATCTTCTTTTTCCCTTTAATTGCCGCCCTTCTGGTCTCTTTTAGTTCACCTATGCTCCAATATTTTAGATACTTATATTTGATCCCTGTTTTAGGTTTATTACTTTCCCAAATACCAAATAAACTTATCAAGGTTATTTTGGTCTCTGGTTTTTTATCTCTTTCTCTAATCTATCTTTTTCTTCCGCAATATCATCGTGAAGACTGGAAAAGTCTTTCTGCCTCTCTGCCGCCCCAATCCACGGTTTATATGGTGCCTTCTTTTTCCGATCCCATTATTTATTATCGCCCCGATATTATTGTTAAAGACATTAATAAAATCGATAACTCCGTATTAAAAAATATCACCGTTATCCCTTATGGTTTTGCTATCCATGGTATCGACCATAAAACAAAATTATCCTCTCTGGGTTTTTCCCAATCTTCCGGATCAAACTACCGGGAATTGTCTAAAGAGTTTTGGCAGCTCTTACCCTAATTCCTGTAGACGAATTTTTTAACAGTTGTTTCGACCTTCTTTTACTCCATTGCTTTATAAGCATTCTGATAAATTCACTTTTACTGCCGTACTTTCCCTCTGCCATTTCTTCCTCAATTAATTTTGCCATTTCTTCTGGCATGGAAATATTTACTATCGACCTCATACTATATACAAATGATTATATCCTAATCACCTATCTATTCAATTGGAAAATTGCCATGTTCAAAATTGAAGCAAAACTGACCCAGAACAAATAGGGAACCAAAAGCCATGCCGCTGTTTTTGATATTTTTGAAAATTTTACGATAGTTACCAAGATCATTATCCACAATAAGACTATTTCTATCACTGCCGCCCCGGGTGACTCCGCTCCGAAAAATAAAAATGACCACAAAATGTTTAAAACCAGCTGTATTCCGAAAACCACTAAGGCTTTATGGGCTCGTTTTCCTTCCATCCAGATTAAGTAGAAGGCCACTCCCATCATCAAAAACAACAATGTCCATACCGGCCCAAAAAGCCAATTTGGTGGGCTAAATGTGGGTTTAACCAAAGTAGAATACCAAGTTCCTATTTTTGGAGTTGTTGCTATTGCTCCTATTCCTCCGGCGCCCTGTGTCAGTAAAACTGACAGCAAAAGTCTTTTCCAATTTATTTTCTTCATACCTATATCATACCCCACATCAGAAGTTTGTCGCCTTCTTCATACCATCTGTCTCCGATATCTTTCCTATAATACATATTAGGAATCAAGATATTATCAATTCTTCCGTAGGCCTGTCTTTGGGCATCCCTCATTGTCAGCCCTGTCCCCACCACGATCAAGGCTACTCCGGTTCCTCCCGTAACCACCCATTCCCCCTTAATAATTTTTACATCTTCAATATGAATTCCTTCATAATGATCGGTTTTCTTAAAAACAATAGTCGCTTTTTTTGAATATGAGTTAAAAGTTTTTTTGTCTTTAAAAGGGTAAGGGGGAACCACCACCCGAACTCCTACCTGAAAACCTTTTTTTACTTTCAAATCAGTATCTCTTCCGTTTGCCAAATCAGAAAAAAACTGTCCGATGGGCGTTATCATCGAATCATATTGAATGCTTATTGTCGGATATCCAAACCTCGAGGTAAATTCCAATGGATATATCCCATTTCCGTTTACAATACAATTCAGATCAATATATCCTACATATCCTTCGCGGGCCAGGGTTGGCTCCATTTTTTGCAGGGTATTTTCAAATAATTTGTTTCCCTCACTCCAAAACATACTGGTTCCCATTTCTCCTGTTGCCGGCCCGATGTTTCCCGGAAACAACTTTTTGTGTTCAAAGTTAATATTTATTGGCTTGATAAACTTGTGGCCGTTAAAAAAAGCTCCGACCGCCACCTCAACCCCAACCACCTTTTTTTGTAATTGAAATTGTTTAATTTCCTCCGACCACACTTTTTTATACGACTGAAGTATTCTGACTACATCCGCTCCGTCTTTTTCCATCCCCACGAACAACAATCGCTTTATATTTGCCGCTTCTCCGCAGGGTTTAATTACATATTCATCCGGATTTTTTATTACATAATCAATGGCCTCATCAAAACTAAAAAAATCCTGGTAGGGTAAGATGTTTATCTTATGTCTTTTTAATTCTTCCTGTCCGAAAGACCGATCATCTTCCAGTCTGTCGGTATAATGTGTTCCGCCGATTACTTTTTTCCCCTGTGATCTTAATTCATGAGCAATTTTTCCATGGCCCAAGACATCGTCAAAAACAATCACATCTGCCCAGTGGACCTCCCTCTCCCAATTGTTCGTTTTGGGCACGAAACCGTCTCCGATTTCCTGCTCACTTTTTTGCTCAATAAAATATTTTGCCTCGTGTCCTTCTTTGATAATTTGCCAAGCAATGTCCGAGATCAATGCCTCTTTCGAAATAAACAGAAATTTCATTTTTCTTTGTTTTGATTAATTAAATTATTAATATATTTTTTTTATAAAAAAATTATATACAAAGCAAGAATATAATTATTCCACCTAAAATCAATGTATCAAAATTAAATTTCTTCTCTTGTTACAATATCTTTAAACAAAAACCATGATCTCCGGCTATAAACAAGCTCTCGGCTACCTCCAACAATCCATCCCCAAAGGGAAACTAAAACACTCCGGGGAGTCAGGGCTCAAAAGACAATTATTTCTTCTTGAGTGTTTAGGTAATCCTCAAAACCGCTATCCGGTGATTCATTTAGCCGGTACTTCCGGCAAAGGTTCCACTGCCTCTTATATCAGTCGGCTTTTAGTTGGTCATGGGTTTAAAGTCGGCCTAACAATTTCTCCCCACCTGTTTGATGTCAGGGAAAGAATTCAGATAAACAATCAACCTATTAGTCGGAAAGATTTTGTCGCTCTTTTAAACAAAGTAATTCCAGCCATTGAAAAAACCAAAAACAATGGTTTTGGTAATCCGACTTATTTTGAAATTATGGTTGCTATCTTTTATTTATCTTTTTATCTCCACCAAGTTGATTATGCTGTGGTTGAAACCGGAATGGGTGGTTTATTGGACAGTACCAATGTTGTCACTTCAAAAAATAAAATTGCCGTCATTACCCGGCTTGGGCTGGATCACACCGGAATTTTAGGCAATACTATCAGTGAAATCGCTTGGCAAAAGGCCGGAATAATTCACCCTAAAAACATTATCGTTTCTCCGTGGCAATACAAAAATACCCGGCTGGTTTTAGATCAAAGTGCTAAAACCAATCAATCGCCGCTCTATTATGTCAAAAAGGGGACTAACTACAAAAACATTCATTTGCAAAAAAATGGCCTGATTTATGATTTTAATTTCGATGGTTTATCTTTTTCAAAACTTTTTCTAAACACCATCGCCTTATATCAGGTCGAAAACAGCGCCCTGGCATTGGGTGTTCTGAAAATAATTAGCCACCGTGAAGGTTTTAAGATTGACCAAAATATTATCAAAAAGACTTTATCAAACTTTAAATTTGCTGGAAGGATGAATATTTTTAATGTAAAAAACTCAAATCAAAAACCAACTACCATCATCTTTGACGGCGCTCACAACCCTCAAAAAATGTTGGGCTTTGTCAAAAGTCTCAAATTTTCCTTTCCCGGCAAACAGTTTATTTTTGTTGTCGCCTTTAAACAAAAAAAAGAAGCCAAAAAAATGCTAAAAGAAATCATTCCTCTTGCTGATAAAATCATTTTAACCGGTTTTGGCACTGATAATTCTCAAACAATTTTCCGTCTTATCGGGATTTTAAAATCATTAAATTTCAATCAGTATCGGGTAGTTAATGATCCTGTCTTGGCAGTTAAAACTGCGGCAGATGAATCAACATTAGTGGCCGTCACCGGCAGCCTTTATCTACTTAGCAAAATTTATCCTCAAGGCTGACGGGTATAAATAAAATCTCCTTCCTGTTGACACAAAAATACACAGTTAGCTACCGCCTTTCCCGAATCCTTAATTGCTCCCGCCCCGCCCGGGTACGCTTCGTCAACATAGGGGTTACCGTACAAATCATCAATTTCGAGCACTAGATATTCAACCTGTTGTCTGGCCACTTTATCAAAAGCGACAAATACATATTTAATTTCTCCAAATCGGGCTCCTTCCATTATCGGGCAGATTTCAGTCTCCGGAGTGCCTGCAACTGGTAGCCACCGCATCATCAACCCTTTTTTTGTGCTGGGATTACCACTCTCTCCCGTAGCTACCCTTTTGGAATATTCTTCCCCCGGATAGCTAATATTCATGTATTGAACCTTTACTCTGTCAAATCTGTTACTCCATGGACTATCTCTCAATCTTTCAACAAGCGCCTCTTGTAAAGCCAATCTCTCTGCCTCATCTTCTACTACAGCGGTTTCATGTTTATACATCCCGGCCACCGCAGTTTCTTCTGCACTTTGTTTTTCTGTGAGAGGTATTGGAGTTCCGGTTACCGGTGGTGGCGCCTGCTTGACATCAGTGTTGCTACACCCCGCCGCTACACTCGTTATTACCGTCAACCCTACTGCCGCCGCTGCATTTCTAAGAGTTTTACCAATTTCTATCACGACCTATTCTATCTTTTCTTCACTCTGCGTGCAAGATTTACTGAAATTAAGTTACCCCCGGGAGCTATAATTACCCATGGCAAAAATAAAAGTCACAAAAAATGGACCTTACCTAATCTCCGGCAATTTACCCTTAAACGAAGACATTGTCCAGTATGATCAGGAGGGGATACCTCTCAAAACCAAAAAGGGAAAAACCATCCTCGCGGGGGAAACATACGCTCTTTGCCGGTTCCCATTTTAACTAATCTTTTTTAATAAAGAAAACGCCCTTTCCACTTCTTTATCCTTCAGAATAATTGTAAATTCCGAAAAAGTAGAAACTACTTCCACCACATTTATCCCTCCCCAGGCCAGAGATTTTAAAATTGAATAATATACTCCCGGTGTCAAAACAGTTTTTCCCGGCAAACGGACCGTAATGGAAGATAAATCATCAAAATACGACACGATATTCTTTCTTTCTAATATTTTTTCAATTATTTTTTTTAGCTCAAGACTGACAATTACAGTTGTTTCAAACATCCCCTGTGTTATTGTTAAAAAATATCTTCCAGTCCTACCGGCTTCTTCAATAATTTTTCTGTGTTTATCGGTTGTGAAAGATGAATTAAGGGTTGTAAACTCCACCAAGTTTGATCTGGTAACTAAATCGTGGCTTTTTTCCAAAACATCTTTAATCCCGTTAGAAATATTTATAGTCTTCGGCATTCTTTTCAGAGCCATCAGCACTGCCCCTTCTTGGACATTTTTATAAGTTAATTCCCTAACTTCAGGTAAAATTAGTCGCGCCAAAGCGGAGAGATTGATAATCTCCTTGCCTAACGCTTCCTCTATGTAGGGTAACTTTTGAATAATCTGTTCCACTGCCGAAGCTACTGTTGTCATGTTAATAATTTAACAAATAATATTCTTTTTGTCAAATCTTATCAAAATTTTGACATATTATTAATCTTGGATAGAATTCAAACAATTACAAATTAAAAATATTTATGTCAAACCTAACCTTTGTCTGTCCTGTTTGTGACGTCGTCATCACCCCTTCCGGCGCTCTCGAGGAGTCTGAAATTATCAGTTGTGCTGATTGCCAATCCCGGCTGGTAGTTGAAAAAGACAGCTCCGACAATCTCATTTTAAATCAGGCCCCGGAAGTTGAAGAAGATTGGGGGCAATAATAATATGAACCAGCCAACAGTCGGAATTCTTCATTCAACGATCAGGACCGACGAAAAATTAATAATTTCCGCCGCCAGAAGCCGAAATATTAAGGTGGAATTGATCGACGTTCGGAGTCAAATTTTTAACCCGCAAACTTTTAAGGCTAATTTTGACATTGCCTTAAATAGGTCAATTTCTACTATTAAGGGTATGTATGCAGCCTATTTTCTTGAATCCCAGAATATTCCCGTTATCAACTCATCTGCTGTGTCCTCTGTTTGTGAAGATAAGTTTTTAACTTCGCTGGCTCTGGCTAAATCAGGTGTTCCCACTCCTGAGTTTGCCCTAGTTTTCGATATCAAACAAGCCAAACAAACCTGTGATCAGTTGGGCGGATTTCCTATTGTTGTCAAGCCGGTCATTGGATCTTGGGGGCGTCTTTTGGCCAAAGTTAATGATATTGACAGCCTTGAAGCCATAATCGAGCACAAGAATGTTTTGGGTTCACCCCAACAAAAAGTCTTTTATCTTCAACAATACATTCAAAAACCCGGTCGGGATATTCGTGCCTTTGTTATTGGTGGTGTTACTATTTGTGCTATTTATCGGACCTCAAGTCATTGGATAACCAACACCGCTCTTGGTGGTCAGGCCAGTAATTGTCCCGTTACTAAAGAATTAAGTACTATTTGTCGGGCTGCTTCCGATGCCGTTGGTGGCGGGATTCTTGCTCTTGATGTTTTTGAAACAAATAATGGTCTGACAATAAACGAAATCAATCACACTATGGAGTTCAAAAATTCCGAAAGTCCCACCGGTGTTAGTATCTCCCAAAACATAGTTGATTATTGTTTAAAACAAATAAATGATTAAAGTTTCAATAGTCGGCGGTTCCGGCTATGCCGGTGGAGAGCTGATCCGTCTTCTTCTTGGTCACCCCAAAGTAAGGATTAAGCAGGTTACCAGTCAGCATTTTGCCGGACAACCGATTAGTTTTGTCCATCCTAATTTAAGGAAAATTACCCCTCTGAATTTTTGCCGGCTTAATGAGTTATCTGCTTGCGACTTGCTTTTCATCGCCTTACCCAACGGTGTTTCTATGTCCAAGATGGATAAATTTAGGCAAATAGCTTCCAAAATCATCGATCTTGGTGCTGATTTTCGATTACACGATCCGAAAGTTTGGCAAAATTATTATCACACCTCTCATTCTGCCCCTCAATTTTTACCTCAATTTGTCTATGGTATTCCCGAAATTTATGCCGATCAAATTACCAAGAGCAATCTGGTCGCCGGTCCCGGTTGTGAAGCTATTGTCTCTATTTTAAGTCTTTACCCTTTTATCAGGAATAACCTTATCAAAACAGGTTCTATCATTATCGATGCCAAAATGGGTAGTTCTCAGTCAGGCAACAAGGCGACTGCTTCGTCTCACCATCCGGAAAGAGCCGGTGCCGTTCGGTCCTACAAGCCCACTGGCCATCGTCACACCGCCGAAATAGAGCAAACTCTGAATGAATTTGGTCAAAATGTTTCCGTCAATATTTCCGCCACCGCCATTGATATGGTTCGTGGTATTTTGGTCACTATTCAGGCTTTTTTAAACGACAATGTTTCTGAAAAAGATATTTGGAAGGCCTTGAGGCTTGCCTATCAAGATAAGCCCTTTATTAGAATTATTAAACAGCAACATGGCCTCTATCGTTTTCCCGAGCCAAAAATTCTTCAGGGTACAAATTTTTGTGACATAGGTTTTGAAATTGACCCTCTTCGTCGTCGCTTAGTTATTATTGGTGCCATTGATAATTTAGTCAAAGGTACCGCCGGTAATGCTGTTCAATGTATGAATTTAATGTTTGGTTTTAAAGAAAATCTCTCGTTAGAATTTCCCGGGCTTCACCCAATTTAAACTATGCTTATTGTAAAAATCGGCGGCGGCCAAAACGTCAATTGGGATTATATCGGGGAAGATTTGGCAAATCTGTCAACCAAAGAAAGAATAATTTTAATTCATGGTGCCTCCGGTAAACGCGACCAAATTGCCCGTCAATTAGGGCATCCTTCCCGTGTTGTCACTTCACCTTCGGGCATTAGTAGTGTCTATACCGACCAATCTGCCATAGATATTTTTCTCATGGTTTATGCCGGTTTAGTCAATAAAACTATCACCGCTAAACTTCAACAATACAGGCTAAAAACTATCGGGTTGTCGGGTATTGATGGGGCCCTTTGGCAGGCCAAAGCCAAAAAAGACATATATATTAATGTTGATGGAAAAATCAAACTTCTTCGGGATAATCTGACCGGCAGAGTCGAAAAAATTAACCTCGATTTAATCAGTCTCCTTTTGGATAATGGTTATCTGCCGGTTATCTGTCCGCCCGCTATCAGTTTCGATCAGGAAATTGTTAACACCGACAATGATTGGGCCACTGCTGTTATGGCCGGTCAGCTCCATGTCAAAAAAATAGTTGTTCTGTTTGAAGCCCCGGGGCTATTAAAAGATATTAATGATCCGAATTCTTTAATTAAAAAAGTCGATAAAGACAAAATTAACGACTATCAAAAATATGCTCAAGGTCGGATGAAAAAAAAGATTCTCGGAGCTCAAAAGGCCATTGATTTGGGAATCGAAAAAATTTACTGGGGCGACGCCCGGGTTAAATTTCCTATTACTAATGCTCTTGCCGGCAACGGCACCATTATCCAATGAAAGATTTTCAATATCTGCAGCAAAAATATTTAGTCAGTACCTATCCTAATCGGGGCCTAACCTTTACTCGTGGATCCGGAGCCTATCTTTACAATCAGTCCGGTGAAAAATATTTAGACATGATGAGCAATTACGGAGTTAATATTTTTGGTTATCACCATCTCTTCATTCACCGGGCTCTTGTTGACCAACTAGAGAGGCTGTCAACTCTTCACTGTAGTTTTAATAGCGATATCCGGGCCAACGCTGCCGAAAAATTAATCAAAAGGTGTGGCGGCAATTTGAGTCAAGTTTATTTTTCCAATTCTGGAGCAGAAAGTATCGAAGCCGCACTAAAATTTGCAGTTTTGGCCACCGGTAAAAAGAAATTTATTGCCTGCCACCAGGCCTATCACGGGAAAACATTGGGTGCGCTCTCCGCCACCTCCGGTGATAAATATAAAAAGCAATTCTCTCCTTTACTTTGGGATTTTCAACATATTAACTACAACAGTATTTCTGATCTCAAGAATGCCGTTGACAAAAACACTGCCGCCTTTATTGTCGAGCCTCTTCAGGGCGAAGGAGGAGTTATTGTTCCGGATCAACACTATTTGAAAGAAGTTAGAAAAGTTTGCGACGCTTCCGGAGTTTTACTAATTCTTGATGAAGTCCAAACCGGAACAGGCCGGACCGGATATTTTCTGGCCTCACACCTACAAAAAATTAACTACGATATTGTTTGTCTGGGCAAGGGGTTATCCGGTGGCATTCCTATCGGCGCCACTTTGGTTAATCAAAAAGTTGCCGGTAAAATCGCAAAGCTTATACACAGTTCTACATTCGGAGGTAATCCTCTGGCTTGCGCCGGAATTTTGGCTGTTTTAGAGTTGTTAGATCAAAAAACACTCGACAGTGTTCATCGTATTGGTGATTATTTTATCAATCAATTAAAAACAATTAGGTCTCCTCAAATTAAACAGGTCAGGGGAGTCGGTTTAATGATTGGAATCGAGGTTAGCGGTGACAGAAACCAAGTCTTAAAAGAATTACAATCCAACAAAGTTTTAGCTATTCCCGCCGGCGACAATGTCATTCGGCTTTTACCTCCGTTTATTATTACCCAAAAAGAGGTTGATATATTTATTGAAACTTTTAAGATATGTGTCGCTTCCTCCTAGCCAAATCAAAAACCCCTATCTCTCCAAAGGCTTTATTAGATAGTTTTTCAAGCATGGCCCAAAAAAGTAAAGCCTATGACGGTGATTGGCAGGGTGACGGCTGGGGTATTTCTTGGTTGGAAAACAACCAATGGTTTACCCAAAAATCTCTTTTACCGATTTGGACTGAAAAAAACAAATTCAGTCATTTCCCCCAAACCACCCTCTTTGTCATTCATGCCCGCAGCGCTTCTTTTCCGGCTCACAAGAATAATCTTGGCTTCAACCAGCCCTTTGTTAACCATCCTAATTCCTTTGTTTTTAATGGTTTTCTAAAAGGAGTTTCTCTGTCTTCATCTTTACCCGGAGATATTGGTGCCCAAAAAATTTGGTCTTTATTAAGGCAACTTCTTAATCGGCACCCCCCTTTAGAAGCTTTAGATAAATTAAAAGAAATTATTTTAAAAAATACCCGTCAGGTTCAGGCGCTAAATATAGGTTTGGCCGATCAGAAAAACATTTATGTTTTAAACTATTCTTCCAAACATAAAAAATATTACCGATTACACTACTTTGAAGATGACCGGCTAAAACTGATCTGTTCCGAACCATTGTCAGGTAAATTCATTTTTAAAACCCTGGCCAACAATTCAGTTGTCAGGTTGTAGGTTTTATCAGACGGGCAGAAAAATCCGATAGGGAACAGGCCTAATTTACCCTTCGACAAATAAATATATTTCGAGTTTTTATTTGCCTTTACAATTTTTATTTCTTTCCAGCTTAAAAATCGGTTATCGCCGGCCTCGGCCAACAGCCCTGTTCCGACTGTTCCGGGAGATTTTGCCAATATTCCGCCGATTATCGCCGCCCGGTTTACCCTTTTTGTCGGTGACAGTGAAACCTGTGATATTCCAATCTTGTTAATTTTGATTCTCGAAATAAAACCTTTTGGAAACATGATTGCCATTACCACATAGGTGAAAAAAAATATTAATCCCACAAAGCCCAGGGCAAAATAAATGTCCGGGGTTAAATCAGAAAACTTTCCCCCGTTTGCTATTGATAACAGAGCAATCCCGGCAAACACCGCCAAAAAAATTAGTAGCCCCACCCCCATCCCTTTGGCAATAAACCCCGAAAACACCGGTATTGTCGATTCAAAAACCAGTTCCTCTTTTTGGGTTTGAATTTTGATCAATTAATATCTATTTAGGGATATAGATGCCCGGATTTCTTGTTTTAGCCGATTCGGCTTTATAAAGATTAAACAAAACCAGGCTCGATACCACCACTATAAGCAATAGAAATGCCACCACTACCACTGTTGTTTTTTTATTTTCTTGCATATGTTTATTAAGAACTATTCATTTTCAATT
>Ga0247842_10002935_pt1 | contig 24069 bp, 17 predicted proteins | sample LaCruzMarch2015__3_FD_192411 | JGI IMG/M metagenome (GOLD analysis project Ga0247842, IMG submission 192411) | Freshwater microbial communities from meromictic Lake La Cruz, Castile-La Mancha, Spain - LaCruzMarch2015_19m | ecosystem: Environmental > Aquatic > Freshwater > Lake | place: Spain...
GAGGATGATGAGAAGCTACGCTTATTCTGGGAAGAGAATAAAGTGCCTATTATTCACGTCCACACAAGCGGCCACGCCCACGTAGCCGATCTCAAGAGGTTTGCCGAAGCACTTAGTCCTAAAACCATAATTCCAATACATACCTTCGAAGCTGATAAATTTCCTAGCTTATTCCAAAACGTTAAGCTACTAAAAGATGGGGAGGTCTTTATTCTCCCCGATTTTCAAAAAACAACATGAACTAAATTTAATGTACAGTAAACAAGATTTAGGATTTTAATATATGGAAGTAAAAGTATTGTTTAAATTATCGAAAGATATCGCTCCAGCTCTAGGGGTTATTAAAATAGGCAAATATACAATTGAGTCCCTGCCAGCAGATTCCGGCGATTTAGTTAACTCTACAATAAGATTTTTATTACGTTTTAATGATCAGATGAGGGATGGGGAGAAGAGAAGTAACCCAGTTGCTGAGGCTAAAACCTTTTTGTCTTTTTTCTCTTTTTTATCGAGAGCTAAATTAGATATATGTTCCGCTATGTTAAACGATGTTAGATCCAATGAGGCAGATAACATTTATGTGCAATATAGAGGAACGATAGAATCAGTGGCCGATTTTGATAATTGTCTAACAAAATTAATGTGTCTTGATGAAAAAGTTGCCCTCCAATTTATTCGTGCATGTGAAGTTTATCGTATTGCTCTTAATTTGATAGGCACAGATCAAATAGATAATACTATTAGTTTTTTCTTGCTAACCATCGTTGTAGAATGCATGGCTAGCGCTGTTTCAAAAAAAGATGGAAAGTGCGCTAAATTTATAGATTTTATAATGGCATACTTACCGAGCAAGCAAGATTATCCAACAGATGGAGATTGGACGGGAATCCTAAAAGAAGTCTATCGTAATCATAGATCTGCTTTTACGCATGGAGGAAAAGAAGTTCCAGAAGCTGTTTTTTTGGCCGATAGATTAAATAGGAAATATGTAAGAAATGAAATTGATGGCAAAAGTAAAAGAACCCCTGGTTTAAAATGGTTTGAAGGAATTGTGCATTCTTGTTTGGTCAATTTTCTGTTGCAGGCTATCTCCAAAGATGCAGGACATCGCATCGATTATTTTAAAGAGACATCTCTTGCAAAAGGAGTAGTTAAAATAAAGGCTAAAAAGAAATTAGATGGAGGACAATTCATTACAGAAAGCGACGTAGATTTGGATTAGCCTTAAAATGGTTAACCATCTCGAGTCTCATGGTTATTAAACTAGGTATTTCATAACTTGGATATACAACGCCGAGATACATATATTTAGATGAAACAGATTCTTCAAAAGCTACTCCTTGCATGGGATATTGGGCCATAGTAACAGATGCCTCGTTGGAGGAGGCAATAATTATTAAAGCTGTTGAATCTCTGGAGAAAGATCCGGATAGATTTATTGAACCAAGAAAAAGTCTGGATGATAAGACTACCGGTAGGGATTATTTTCATTCTTCATGTTCGAAATCTATCGCCATCTTATCCACAAATATCCCAAAATCTCCCTGTACCAAGAAAGACGCCTTATCAAGCAGGCGCAAGGACGCTCCAAGGCTAAGAAAAATGAGCTTGTAGAGCGCCATGTCTGGTTTGCGATATTCCGGATCAATAAAATAGCATTCCCGGCATATAGTGCTCGCTTCGGAGAGGAAATCCTTTCTCAGGCCATATTTATCCTATATGATAAGATCAAAACCTACAATTTAAGATATAAGTATAAATATGGTAACCCGAAACCTGTCCGATTCTGCTCCTATATCTGGAAAAGGATAGACGGTTTTATCATCGATTACCTAAAGAAAGAATTTGAAAAGGAAGGACAAGAGCAATGCCTCGACTTGGGAATGTCAGTAATATCAGATTCGCGGTAGACAGGGTTATTATAGTAATGGCGGACAGATTACGCAGATAAGACGGGCTTCACCTTCGCCTATATTTTTGAAGTAGTGCGGCACGGACGAGTCAAAATATATAGTACTTTCAGATTTTAAGTTATACTTTTCTCCTCCTATATTTATCTCGGTTTCCCCGTCTAATACATATACAAATTTATCTACCCCTGGCTTTGATTCTTCGGTAGCAGTGCGGCCATCTTTAGTAATAGTAATGAGAAGCGGTATTACCTTTTTGTTTTTTACGTTTGCTATGAGTAATTCGGACGAAAATCTCCTGTCATGAATCCCTATGACATGCTCGACGGTCTTTGCCTTAATCTCTAAGGTTCGTTTTGAAGAAGGAAGCTGCATGTAAAGCTCGGACAGCGTTATGCTAAGCGCCTTACATATGCTCTCGTGAGACTTGACGGTGCCAGGCATCTTTCCATTTTCAATTCTGCTTAATGAGCCGAGAGCAACGCCTGACTTTTCTGACAGCTCCAGAAGCGTCATCTTTCGTTCTTTCCTTGATTTTTTTATTACTGTTCCGATATGCATAGCTAACTCCGTAATTTAACACGGATTATATATCTTATTTTTATTTTTGTCAAACTCGTTTTTCATTAATGAAATATGCGTAAAATCAGAAAAATGTCAATAGCTCTCCCATTCCGCAAATAGCTAGGGAGAAGAGCTGTATCAGACGAATAAGCTCCGATTAGGCGTTATGAAACAGTGAGAGTGTTTGTTGCTATTTTTCTACCATTCTTTGACTTTTTGCCACAAAATTAGCAGTGGCAATTTTTTTCTCTGCCCGAACTTGACATCCGACGATAAATCAGTATACTTGATAATACTCACAAGGGGAGGCAAAGTATGCCAAACAATAGCAAAATAGAACATTATTTTACCATTGAAGAAGTTAGTAAATATCTACAAATACCTAAAGGCACGATATATAGATATACGATGAAAAAAACGATACCATGCTTTAAGGTAGGTAGGCGAGTCAGATTCAGCAGGGAAAGTATCGATAATTGGGTTAAAAAGCTCGAAAAGAAGAGCCCCAAAAGACATAAACGCAGATAGTGGTTAGATAGCTCCACAATAACGAAAGGTGAGTATCATGGGTAATAGTGAAAAAGGCGCAATACTAATAGTGGACGATGAGGAAGATGCTTGCGACTTCATCAAATCCTTCTTGGAGGAGAGGGAATACACTGTTCTTACAGCATTGAATGGCCGTACGGGTATTGACCTTATAAAGAACAAGAAACCAGCTCTTATATTTCTTGATGTAAAAATGCCAGATATAAGTGGCATAGAGGTTTTAGAAGAGCTCAAAAAAGACGGCATAAGTGCCAAGATTATCCTTATGACTGGCCTTGAAGAAGGCGAAGAGATTGATAGGGCAAGGACATTGGGCATAATCGATGTTTTGAAGAAACCAGTTCAATTACCTGTTCTGAGTGAAGTAATAAAAGCTAATCTATAAACTTATATGCTGATTACTAAATAAAAGGGGAATTATGATAACTGATACAATTAGAAAGAAGAGAGAAGAAGATGCTATGACATTCAATTTAGGCATGAATTCCGTAGAAGCATCGCTTCGCACTCGCATAAAACTTTATAAAAAACGCGCACAAGAGATAGAGCATTATTTACTAAAAAAACCGGACGATTGGGGAAGATTCCAAAATGAATTTAACGCAGAGATTAATGGGATTTTCCGCGATATTATGAATTTTGAAAAAGTTAATCTTGGTAAAGGCTGTGAAGAAAAAGTCCAAAAGCTCAAACGGATTTTTATTAATAAAATCAGAGGTTTATTTCTAAAAGGTGTTTATATAGGATGGAGTCTTAGCAAACCATTTGGGTATGCTGGCGACTTTAAAATTATAGATTATATATACCAAAACAATCCAACAACAACTGGTTTTGACCGTCTTTTTGATAATTATTATCAAATGTCTACTATTTGTGTCGCTGTAAGAAATAGAAAAGAGGATTTTAAGAGACTTCTTAGCGATTTTATTAATGAGAGACGAAATCGCCCGCTAAGGGTTATGGTTCTTGCCTCTGGTTCGTGTCGAGAACTAAAGGAATTGTTTATTACAAAAAGCTTGCTTAACGAGGATGTGATTTTTGATTGTTATGATAATGAAGATAAAGCCATAGAATTTGCGAAAAATTTGTTAGGAAATGTTTCGAATGTAAATTTTATTAAAGAAAACGCATTAAGGCTTGCGGCTACTAAAGATGTCCGTTCCATGATAAACAAAAAATACGATTTCATATATTCAACTGGCTTATTTGATTATTTTAACTATAAAATATCTACTCGATTGATTAAGAATTTGAAAAAACTTCTAAAAGCAAAAGGTTCTCTTGCCATTGCTAATGTTAGGGACAAATTCAGTAACCCATCAGTTCATTTTATGGAATGGGTAGGCGATTGGAATCTTATATATAGAACCGAAGAAGAATTTATGAAAACTTTTCTTGATGCTGGATTCAAAGAAGATGAGCTAAAAACACAGTATGAACAGCAGGGAGTTATGCAATATGTGGTAGGATCGGATAAAAGAGGATAGGAAGTATGATTTATTATCCTATAAGTGCACTCCTAAATGCAATAGCAAGCACCTTAGTTGGTATTATCGCTATAAGTAAGAATCCAAAATCGCAACTTAATCGTTCCTTTGCGTATTTTGCTTTCAGCGTTGCGTTTTGGTCGTATTTTTATTTTCTTTGGCAAATTTCAAACACAGCCGAAAGTGCTCTTCTTTGGTGCCGTATTTTAATGGCCGGAGCGATTTTCATTCCTTCCTCATTTCTTCACTTTAGCATAACTCTTATTGGACAGCGTAAGAAATATCTAAAAACTATCATTTTTTGGTATTCCGTCAGCCTCCTATTTCTGCTATCGGATTTTACGCCTCTTTTTGTTAAGGATGTTAGGCCAAGGTTGGGTTTTTCGTTTTGGCCTACAGCGGGCTTAACATGTGGATTATTTATTGCAATGTTCGCAGGACTTACTATTTATGCACATATCTTGATGTATAAATCATATAGAAAGCTTTCTGGGTTCGAGAGAAACCAAATAAAGTATGTTTTCTTAGGAACTGCGATAGGATTTTTAGGTGGTTCAACAAATTATCCGCTTTGGTATGACATACCAATTTTGCCTATCGGCAATGCACTTGTTGCTGTATATGTATTAACCGTGGCATATGCTATTAGTAAATATCGTTTGATGGATATCAAAGTAGCTCTTACGAGAGCAGGTATCTTCACTATTGTATATCTGGTAGTCCTTGGTCTCCCTTTTGGTTTAGCAGGATGGTTCAGACCATTGTCAATAAAGCTCTTGGGGCAAAATTGGTTTTGGTTACCAATGTTTCTTCTGCTTGGGCTTGCTACTACAGGGCCATTCATTTATCTTTATCTTCAGCGTCGTGCTGAAGACAGATTGCTAAAAGAACAGCGTCGTTATCAAGATGCGCTTCGCAAGGCATCAAAGGATATGACGCTGATAAAAGATTTGAAGCGCCTGTTGAAAACTATGGTGGACACGCTGACTGAAACTATACGCATAAACTACGTAGCTATTTACCTCTTCGACGTAAGAAAAGACGCTTTTATTTTAAAAGCAAACAACGCCGATAAATCATTTGATACTATAAAGCCCATACCAAAAGACTCAGAGTTTATCAAATACCTTTCTCAGATAAAAAATCTTATTCTTTTAGAAGATTTGAAAAACGCTAACAGTTCACAAGCTATAGAAGACTATGACATAAACCAAATTATAAATTTCGTCCAGAGCATTAATGCGAGCATAGTAATTCCGACCTTCGTTGATAATCAGATGTTGGGTTTCTTTGTTCTTGGGAATAAGCTATCAGGGCACACATATACTGATGATGATTTGGCTGTATTATCAGTCCTCGCCAATCAGGCCGCTCTCGCTATCGAAAACGCTCAGTTCTATGAACAAGCGAAGATTATGGAAGCAGAACGCATCCAGTCCGAAAAGTTCGCCACTATAGGCAGGCTCGCCACAAGCGCAAAGCACGAGATAAATAATCCGTTACAAATGATATGCTGGAACTTTGATAATATGGGGTTAGCTTTAAATAATTTTGAAGCCAACTTTCATAATATAAAAAATAATCTGGATGAGACCGTAAATAACATGAAGACCATGATTGCTACTCTCGCCAATAATAAAACCCTAACGCCTGAGATATTGAGTAGTTTTGATGAGCTAAATATATTATTTAACAAGACATTCTCGATTTTGGAGAAAAGGGGAGCGGCTGAATCCGAATTTATCAAAGAAGTAAATGATATATGCTCAATGGTAGATACGAATAAAACATGTCTTACTAATGCTTGTGAGAATATAAAGGATGAGAGTATTAAAGATACGATTAACGGTATAATTCACTCTTCAGGAACGCTTGCCAAGAACGTATTGAAGATAAAAGACGCCGCAAATCTCTTTCGGCATAACATAAAAACGGCTAAAGAGAACGCTCAACGAATAGAGACTCAGACACAGATAATGCACGACCTTCCTAAAGAGCTCGACAAAGAGCTCAGTTCAATAGACGTTAATAAGCTCATGGAAGCGGCTTTTGGATACGCAAAACAGCAAACCTATTGGGAGAACTTGGGGGATACCCCTGTGGAGAAAAATATCCCAACTGATTTTCCAAAGATAAGAGGCTACTTCTCAAGATTGCAAATAGTGTTTATGAATCTTATAATGAACGCTTATCAGGCAATGACCGATGCAGGGCTTAAAAGTTCACGTGATAGACTCATAAAGATAAGCGCAAATATCGACCCGAAAAGTGATAATTTCCTTGAGATACATTTTTCAAATAAAGGCCCATTAATACCCGAAGAAAATTTAGAGCGCATATTCGAGAGAGATTTTACCACTAAAAAAGAAGGTCACGGGCTTGGCTTACACATAGCAAGGATTCAGGTGGAGCTAAATAACGGCGCTATGCATGTTAAAAACATAGAGGGCTTCGGCCCGGAATTCATAGTGAGATTACCTATCTGGAAGGAGAGCTAAAATGACGAGACTAAAAATGCTCGTAGTTGAGGATGAGCCTGTTCTCTTAGACCAAGCGGCTGACTTCTTTGACCTATACACGAATATCGACATATTTAAGGCAAAGACAGGTGAAGAGGCAGTGGAGATTATTTATAAAGAGAAGCCTGATATTATAATCTTGGATTTAAAACTTGGCGACCCTCCGGCTATGGATGGTATCGGTGTATTGAGAAAATTAAGGAAGGTCGACATGCTACGCACAGATGTTATAGTCATGACCGCTTTAAGGGATAGCAATTTAGAAGTAGAGGCGTTTATGCTTGGAGCGAGAGCGTATTTTAAAAAGCCTTTCGAATCACAGCTTCTTTTTAATGCGGTGGATACAATTTTAAAGGAAAGAGACGTAAAGAAATATTAGGAGGCTATTAAATATGTCTACTGAAGAGAGTGTAATTAAAGTCGTAGCAGAACAGCTTGGAGTAAATGAGAACGAGGTAAAGCTCGAATCAAGGTTTGTGGAAGACTTGGGAGCGGATTCACTTGACACTGTTGAGCTTATAATGTCGTTAGAAGAAGAGTTTGGTATAGAGATTCCTGATGAGGACGCTGAGAAAGCCAAGACCGTTAAAGATGTGATAGGCTATATCGAGAATAAACTAAAGAAAGAATAGCATATGATTAAATTTCTTGTTGTAGACGATGAAAAGGGTGTAGTAGACGAGTTAAAAGAACTCCTTGAGATGAGAAGCTATAGGGTCTATAGCGCAACTTCAGGTGAACAAGCCCTGTTAATTATGAAAAAAGAAAATCCTAACATTGTGATACTCGATATTCTAATGCCGGGAATGGACGGTATAGAAGTGCTCCGTCAGATAAAAAAGACTCATCCTAAAACAAGGGTTATAATGCTTACAGCTGTAGAGGATGAAGGCATGAAGAAGATGGCTACATCTTTAGGAGCGTCAGGCTATCTCACGAAGCCTTATAGCTTTGAAGAGGTCATTAGTATCTCTCGTAAAATCATAAACGATATATGCCGGGAGGAAGGAATCAAATGAAGATACCCATAATATTATTGGTAGATGATGAAGAGGGACAGCGTGACAATATCAAAAGCTATATTGAGCCTCGTGCGAAATGCGTCGTAGCTGAAGCCGGAAGTGCCGAAGAAGCCATAAAGTTTATTAAAAATAACTCCTGCGACATCATGGTGCTCGATATCAGGATGCCGGGTGGAAGTGGCGTAGAAGTATTGGATGTTGCGAAGGAACTTCCGATAACAAAGATTGTCTTTACAGGCTGGGATTCAGATCAAGTATACAACCAGTGTAAAGAGCGAGGTGTAAAAGCCTATATCCCTAAGAGCGATTCGATTAAAGTGATTGGCGATAGAATTATAAAGGAATTAAAAGATAAGAAGCTGTATCACAAACCTTAGAAATTCTTCGGACTCTGGTAGAGGATACCGGAGGCTTTGGTCTTCGATTTATTCTCGAAATAATGCGGTTTAGAGCTTGATATTTGGATAGTATCACCCTTATATAGAATGCGTTCAATACTTCCCACCGAAACCGTAATCTCCCCACTGGCAACAAACAAAAATTTGATGGTGCTTTCCGGGTCCTGTTCGAGCTTAGTCTTTGAATTAGGCTCTAATCTTAAATTAAAGACTATGTAATTACTCTTCTCAGGCGATATAATCTCTATAGAGGCCTTTTCGTTGTACTTGAATATTCCGCCTCGTGCCTCAGCCCTTGTTATATAGGCTCCCTCTAATCTCTCTTCAATACCTGTTTTATCCTCATATTCTGTGCCCTTATAAAACTCCGCTATATCTACGTCAAGAGCGTTAGCTATCTGTAGAAGGGAAGAGAGCCGCCCTTTAGCCATATCGCCCCGCTCGATTCTCTCAATAGTTCTATAATCGATAGCGTTATCACCATAGATAAAACGAAGCCTCTTGAGTAAAGCGGATCGCTTTAGTTCTTTTTCTTTTCGAAGCCTAAGAATATTTTCACCGATTTTCATGACACAAAAAGTATAGCACATGTTGTGACTATTGTCAATAGAAAAACTTAAAACTGTCGTAGTTAGATAGCTGTTTTATATCTTAACGTAGATATATAACACTTTGCTACACAATCAGTTATGATGATATAATTATAAATTATACGACAATAAATTATGCAAGCCCTTGACAATTGTCGTATATGTGATACGCTTGTATTGTAGCTTAATGAAAGAAATCGGCCATGAAAACATATACAGAGACAAAAAGAGAATGGACAGAGACTACAGTTGACGGAACATTAATTTATCATTCGCCGGAGCTTGACCGGATACAGCGGCAATGGGGCGACGTGCTTTATCGGCAGAGGGAGAAAGAGGAAGCAGTTGTCAGAGAATCGCAGGCATGGATCGGTGATTATGTTGGATACGGCAACGGCATTTTGGGATATACGCCGGAATTTGTCAGTCATTAAAATATGAATGAGCATAACGAAAGGAGTTAGCCATGAAAAATATGAATCAAGTAATCGATATTGTTAGTCAGTCTCAGCATCACATGCCAGCGTTGTTATCGCTTCTCGTAGGGTTTATAGCTATAAGGAGGAACCCATCCATCTTTTTTAGTGATGGTGAAGTAGTGGGTGATAACATTCCTATAACGCTCATGGAATCGATAAGAAGGTGATTATCATGGAACGAGTCGTCTGTATTAAATGTGGTTCAGTAGGTTATACGGCGTCACCGGAGCAGGTAAATTGCTTAGAGTGCGGTAGTAATAAGCATAAGGTGATTCAATCCGACTATAAGAAACCGTCAGGACGAAATCGAACGTTATCCTTGATACCGTGCTTGGCAAAGGGGTAATGTTCAAGCCGGGACAATGGCTATCCCGCCATGTCCCGGCATCTTTCACAATATATAGGAAGGGAAGGTAAAGAGACGATGAGACTATTGATACTACTTGCGAAAAACCCAAAAGAAAATCTCCTAGTGAGGCTACATACAGAAGACCTGATAAAGGAGATAAAAGATTTCATTAATAAACGTAGGTATTCTGAGGCGATCTCCGCCGCTCTCACCAAAGGAAATCTTGAGAAGAAAGTTAAAGACCATGAATTAGGTTCTATCGATGCGGATGCTGTTCTCTCGAAAGACAAAGTTATGTGGGATCTGAAGAAATGACATACTTTTAGTTATTAAAAATATTTCTTGACAAAAATAAAAGAAAGTAGTATATATGAATGTATTGAAAGTTTCCATGATAAATGCTAAGCTAATACTCAGAACCGGAGGATATTATGATGTGGCCAAACGGAATGAGGATAGTATTTAAAACGATCTCAGCGGCAGTAGCTGGGATTTTTTTATGGCAGCAGATTGCATGGGCGGGCGATATCGCTGTTAACACTCTGGACAATCTGAATGACAGTCAGGCCCAAACATTCGCTCCGAATTATCTTCAGAAACAAGAGACTCTCCATAAAGACATTATAGACCAGAAACAGGCTATCGAGGAATTCGGCGCCAATAAGGCTCCTCTTACCACATCAGGCAGTATCAAGCCCCCGGAAATCGAGACGCTGGACCTTAAGGGGCCCAGGGGCGGTTCATCCGGTAAAGCCGTTGTAAGTACGGCTTCCTACATTCAACCTTCCGAAAACGGTCTTGGAGGGAGTTCAGCTATCCCGGATCCAAGTGCTATCCTATCGGTAACAACCCAGGCAGGCGATGTAGTGCATTATATAGGAAGCGTGATAGACTATATCGAGCGTCTGGACGGCTCGATTCTGCGAAGCTTGCGTTTTGGTGTTGACGGTAATCTTCTAGATGCGGAGATAACACATCAGGACGGCAGGGTCTTCATGGTCGTTAACGGCTTAATATCATCTATGGAATATCCTGACCATTCCGTTGTCACATATACCTATATAGGCATCCCCGGCAATATCACCGAAACCATAGTTTCAGGCGACGGTAAAACTGCGCATTACAACGCTTCTGGCAGGCTAACAAGGGTTGAGTTCGATAATGGCAGGGTGGCGGTATACGATAGCGGTATACTCTTAAGTGTACGTGATATCGATGATCATGAATACATATATAGGACGACCGAAGTTCAGGATGGTGGCATCACCGAATACATGACGAGCCTTCAGACTATTATAGACTCCTCCAACATTGTTTATTCAATAGAAAATAATAATATAACTTCTATTGGATTAAACGGTTTTACATTATCAAATTTTAATTTGGACTCCAGCGGCAACGTAATAAACGGCACAGTTACATATGCTGATAGATCAAGCGCCGTGATAGTGAATGGACGGGTGCGAAAAACCATTTCCGATATCGGCGCCGCTACCTATTACGTCTATTCCGGAGAATCGGTCCAACAGGCGATAAACTCCGCCGCATCCGGCGATACGATCTACCTGCACGTTGGTACATATCACGAGCATCTCGTTCTTTCAAGCGGCATAAATCTGGTGGGCGAGGATAGCACCACCACTATAATTCATGGCGATTACCAGACAAATTCCCATGTCATACGAGCCCTCGGTAATAACCGTATCGAAAATATCACCATATCGGGAAGCGGCCCGTATAGCGGCGCACCCTCAAGCGCGGTAAGGATAGAGGGTAGCAATATAAAGATAAGAAATAATAGGATCACCGATAATCGTGATTACGCGCTCTTTATATGGAGCGGCGACAATATACTGATAGAAAAGAACTTCTTTAAGGATAATGGCCTCGGTGTTCAGCTTCCCAATTCAGGCACCACCATCCAGTACAATACTTTCGTAAATAATAATATATCGATAAACGTTCTCAACGGGCCCGCGACTGTTATCCGTAATAACATCATAACCGGTTCGACATTCCAATCGATATATGAATTCTCCTGGGGCGCGTACTCCTCCGGCCAACCGGCTAGCGGCTACGCCATCGTTGAAGGCAATGTTCTGTACAGCAATAGGGAGCAGGGAGGTTATTACTGCCGATGTCTTCCTCCCGCTGTTATAAATCAGACCTTGGGCAACCTTATCAGCAATCCTTTATTTGTGAACCCCGCGGCCGGAAATTATTCAATCCCTGTAAACTCGCCCGCTTACAACAAAGGGGCATATCTACCGCAGGCGCTTGGCGACTCACTCGACGCCACGGCGGGCCCGCGCCTAAAGCCCACAATTAATACCGTCTCGGATACCGGCATTACCGGACCGATCCCGATGCCGGGAGATATGTTTAACGCGTCGGGTCATTTCAATGCCGCTTATGATTTTTCAGGCGTGCCATATTTTGACGTTTTAAATTACAACTCGAACAGAAAGATAAAAAATATTGTAACACCTGATGGTTCTATCATTCCGTATTCCGATATTACCGCAAACCAAATGTTAAGGGAGTTCTTCTCGGCAGGTTGCATGGATGATTTGCCGGAGTACAGCACCATTAACTCTGCCGCCATAGCCGATTGGAAATATTACACAGAATATTACGAGAATGGTACTTCCGTGCATAAAAAGTGGACAAAGGACCTTAATTCTGAGGTATTTGGTGATGAAGCATATTGCGAATACGACACTCAGGGTAGACTTATTAGCAAAAGACTAGATGATGGCACTTCCTATTCTTTTGAATATCTCAATGATACCGCTATTTTACAAAGTTCAGAAGCATTCGCCTCTAACGGAGACTGGCAGTATTCCATGGAGTACTACGAAAATGGCAGCACAATACATTACAAGTGGTCGGCTGACGCAAACCCCGGCATTGCCGGAAACGAAATATATTCGGAATATGACACACAGGGCAGGGTGGTTCAACAAGTACTGGATGATGGTAGCGGCATAGATATAGAGTATCTGGATTCCACGACAATTATATCGCGCAGGGTTTTTTACGACAAAGACCGGTTTTGGAGATATTCCATCGCGTATCGCGACAATGGCTTTGCTGTAGATAAAAAATGGTCCGTTGATCCAAACCCTGACACATTTGGAGATGTGGTGTATTACGAATATGACGCGCAAGGCCGCGAGATTTTGCGGAAAATGGATGACGAAAGCAGTATAGTTATTAGTTATCGCGGTACTTCGGCGGGAATATTACGAAAGATGTTTTACGATGGGTTTGGGACGTGGATCAAAACGATCGAATATTGGGATGACGGTGAAACCAGGCGTTATGAGTGGGTAGCGGACAGTCACCCGTCCGTGAGCGGCGACATAGTATGCCGCGAGTACGATATCGATGGAGTAATGATTAAGAAAACTCTCGATACCGGCAGCGTTATCAATTACACCTCTATAGCTTACTATACCAATTGGCAATATCAGTCGAGCTCTCTCCGTGTCGGAAGTGATGTATCGGGTGAGGTTGCCACCTTTAAGTATATAAATGGTAGTTATCTGATAAATTCAGTCGTCTGGGAAGGCATGATGATAAGCTGGAGTTACAACAGCTCCGGAGTATTACAGGGTTACACAAAAACACTTACTGATTCCACGGTTAAAATTTACGACTCCAATGGCAGGGTGATTGAGCAGGACATTCCTGACGGTAGCTTTATAAAAGGCGTTAACCTTCCATGGATAAATTACGGCTATGATATGAATGGCGGATTTTCGAGTAATCCGGCAACGCTTTATACCCAGTTCGAGAAGTGGAAAGGAAGCTGTGTAAGGATATTTCTTTTCTGCGACCTCCGTAGCGGTATAAATTTTGACGCTTCCGGAAATCCTTTAAGTTTTAAGACCAGCACTTATAATGACATGAGCGCTCTTCTTGCGGCGGCAAAGGCTTTCAACATAAAGCTCATTCCGGTATTATTCGACTACATGATAGCGGATGGTAAATCCGGCACCTATTTAGGTGAACATCCGGATCTGATAACAAGCGCCGCTAAGAGGCAGACTCTCCTAACTCTTTTTAGTGGTTTTTTTGATACTTTTGCGGATGATCCGTCGATATACGCGTGGGACATAATGAATGAACCTGAATATGCCTCCGCGGTTTCTATTTCTGATGCTCAGGTGTTTGTTTCGGATTTTGTCAATCTTATACACTCGAAATCACCGGAAGCGCTTGTTACTGTGGGAAGCGCGAGACGGGACTGGCTGGTTCAGTATTGGACAAATGTCGGGTTGGATATTTACCAATATCACTACTACGATAAACACGAATCCATTACTCCGATAAATTCTCCCGCATCCGGCCTCGGTCTAGATAAACCGGTCATAGCGGGTGAGCTTGAGCCAACGTCGGTAACGTCGAAACTAACCAATTTAGAGACGGGTGGTTACGCCGGAGGTCTATTTTGGCAGGATACCGCATACATAATTTCCGATACGTCTTACAACGCCATACGAAGCTACTTCTCAGGCTCGAAAGCCACCTATTCCTATTATGCTTCCGGAAGGGTCAAAAACGAAACCTGGACTGACGGTACTATACGTGAGTTCGAAGACGTGGCTATCTATGCCAGCGGCATGGGCCGTCTCATCAAAGAGACCTTTATAGACGCGTCCTATGTGGCTTATCAATATTTTGATGATCCTGTTGTTTCTAAGAAGGTCATTAATTTTTCTGCTTCAGGCACGCGTATTATGGAAAAAGACTATAACGCGACCGGCGCACTTGTCTCCATCATGGCCTATTATGATAATGGCCAGATACGAAAGATAACTAATTCTGATGGTACATATCGAATTTTCGACCAATTAGGGAATATAATTGAGCAAGCCATAATGACCGGCGGCGTGATATCTATTTTTGACGGTCAAAATAAGCTTTTAGATAAGGTATTAGCGGAAGAGACAATTATAGAATATTCTTTGGATGGAAACCCTCTAAGGATGCTAAGGCCCGATGGGCGCTCCTCGGAGTATTATTATAATTCCGAAGGCGCCCTCTTATATAGGTATGAATATTCACCTAATGGAAGTTTTACGATATTTGATGGTTGGGGGAGTGAGGTCTATACCTATATATATAATATCGCCGATATGGAATCCCAAACGAGCGCGGGCGAGAGTGCCATGTCCGTTACAACCACGCTCGGCGATATTATAAAATATGAAAACGGCAAGATCCTGTCAATCGAGCGAAAAGCCGATGGCTCAATCATAACTAATATAGAACTTGACTCGAGCGGCAACCTAAAGAACGCGCACATAAGGCATTCTGATGGTTTGCTTGATATAATATACAACAACTCGGTGGTTGAAACGATATCTACCGGGGGTGCCATCGCCCACTATCGGGATAACCGCAAAGCGTTCGACTATTCGAATATAACAGGATATACACGCTACAGTTATACCGAAGATGTGGATCATAATATTAATTCGATCACTACCGTTAATAAGAACGCGACTTGCGTATATAACTCAAATGGTCTTCCTGTAAAATTCTACAAATCCGATGGCAGTATAACCGAATACGAAAACGGCTATTTAAAACGCATAGTCGATCCGATCGGTCGTGAATACCTGTACTCTATTACTGCCGGAGATAGCCCGTCCTCCGTTTTAATAACAAGCGCCAACGGCAATGATTCTATCCCGTCGAATGTACTGTACAGCTCTGACGGTTTGAAAAATATAATCAGCGTTACTTTGCCGGACGGGACTACGCTCGATTCGACCGGAGGCATTTTGCGCGGCATATACGGTCTCGATGATAGTGTAGTTATTGCCGATGGAGTCTTCAGTTTCGACGATGGTGAGTACAAAAAATATTATAACGCAAACGGCTCTCTCGACAGGATTACCACCGGCGACAATACAAGTATACATTTCGACGGAGACCAGATAAGCGAAATAGACACCGAATCCGGTTCAAGGGTTCTTTACACGGGGGGCCGTATAACCGACCTTTATGATCATGAGGAAGGGGCCCATTATGAGTCCAATTCCGAGGGTCGAGTAACAAAGGTTACATACGACAACGGCTCAGTCTTTAATTACTATTACGAAACTCTTTCCGGCAGTACTTTGAAGGTCTCTATAGTAAGAGAAGACGATCCGGCCAATGTTACCATGAGATTCTATAACGCGGATGGTCTTCTGATCGAACAAAATCTATCTTCCGGTATTATTTCGGGATATACATATGAGGCAACCGGAAACAAGAGGATTTTGACCATAGTTCAGACTAAGAACGGCGTGACGGTTGGTTCTTACACATACGCGTATTTATCTAATGAGACAACGGTCACCGATATGATCGGAAATAAACGGGTATATAGTGTGAGCGGCGACATAAAGTTTATGTATACTCCCGAAGGGTATATTTATGAATATCACATGACGGACCAAAATACACTCGTATCGGAAATGACCGAATGGGTGAAGGGTAACGGCGTTACCGTCTATTATAAGGATGGTGATGTCGATAGGGTAGAAACAATCGGTTCTGATGGGAAGAAGACCGTTCTAAAAAATGCCGTTTTCGACTCTACAGGAAAACTTAAGAGTTTCACGGTAATATTGCCTACCGGCGAGAGCCGCAGATGCACCGTTTATGATAACGGATGGTCAGAGATAAATACTTCCGACGCTAAATTGATCTATAAAGATGATCCCATAACCGGTAACGGCCATCTGGTAGCAGTAAACTCAAATCATAGGCTGTTTATGTTTGATGAAAGCTTTCTAGTTCCTTCATATATATCCGTGGATATAACTGATGATCCGGATGCGCTGAATCACATGACTGCTACAGCCGGAGCCCTTACCGAATACGAGAGGCAAAGATTGTTAGTGCAGTATGGTGTGATAGAGCATGCCATTGTCGATAGGACAACAGTATCGGGAAGCACTATGTGGAAGATCCCGACAGCCGCGGAAGCTCCATATACGCAAGGCCTTTCATCCTATTCGATGCAAGGTGACACTATAATCGCCAGCGCCGCGATAAACGGAGCGAGCGCCTACACATGGCAGGGGGAGACTTTCCTTGATCTTAGGTATTTTGCCGGTTGGGGCTCTAACGGTACAGTGTATGACCTTAATAATAAGCAGTTAAGTTTCTATGTGAAGCTGCAGGATGGCATGCTGCCACAGGGAGGAAAGCTTACATTCCAAGCTTTCGCAAAGGACAGCAATTGGCGCTCGGAATACTCTACCGAGATCACGGCAACCCAAGACGGGGAATGGTATAAAATCAATCTGGATATTTCCGGACAAAAACCGATGTTTGGGCTTATGGATTCTGGATTCGATCCTTTCCATATAGCTACCGTAGGCGTACGTGTTTTTAGTCCGTCCGCGAATTTCACGTATAATGGCCTGATTTATATAAAAGACGCGAATCATCAGTCTGTTCCACCCGGTGAAAACGTTATAGATTTTCCATTCTTCGTTAATAAAGATTCCATAAAACCATACGTCGGGGCTATTCCCGATGACCAGCCGGTTGGAGGCAATCCAAATTATATAAGCTGGACGGATATTCCACAACTGTTTCTCCCCGGCAGCAATTCCACAAATAATGGCCAGCTTGATATGGATAGAGGTACATGGCGCGCGCAGAATTATATATATTCCACCGGGGTAGAGAGTGTGACGCGGGATGATGTGAATAATCAGTGGGCGCTAGGTCTCAATCTCATTTCCGGCAGCACGTCAAAGAGCGACGGTGAAATGTACGTAGACCTTCGCTACGACATACCCGGCTATACCTGGACCGGCCCCATAGATCTTACAGGGAAAACCCTTACCTTTAAGGTTAAAGCTCCGATAGGATTTTTGGAGGCATCAAATAGCGCCAATAACCCGATGTGGGCGCAGGTCTTTGTTAAAGATGAGAATTATGACTTCCAGTACGGCAGGAATGTACAAATAACACAGGAAGGGCAATGGATCACGGTGACACTGACTCCTCAAGTAGGCGAAATAGAAGAGGGGAATTCTGTCACATCACCCAATTTCGATCCGACACGGATAGTGAATATAGGGGTGAAGATCTCCTGTAATAAATTCGGCATCTCCGCCTACAACGGCCAATTTTACGTTCAGAACGCGACGCCTCTAAATATATTGAATCAAACCGCCGGTGTGTATCTTCTGGATATAAACGCCCTTAAAAATTACGCCATCGCTCACAGCATAAATCTTACCTATGAAGAGAATCTAGGCCCGCAGATCAGACTAGCTAAACAGAGCTTGCCGACATACTTTAAAGATGATAGCTATAATATGGTCACGGAGTACTATCCCGACGGAAGCGTGAAGGGTGTCTTAAAAGGAAACTCAAGGGTTGAATATTACAACACATCCGGCAAGCTCATAAAGATTACCGATAAAAATGATGAGACACTCGTTGAGTATAAGTATGATTTAAACGGCGATCTCACCGAGATCGATTATTCAGGGACACGGGACACTATAAGAAAAGCGATGGACGATGCTCGTATCCAGGCGCAGCAGCAAGCCGACAATACTATAAAAGAGATAGCCGAAGCTAAGGGCTACGCGGTTCAATATGTCCACGATACGATACAACCCGCGCTGGATACAGCCTACGCGACTTTGGCTAATCTTCAGGCTCAGTGGAGTAGCTGGAATAATAAGAGTTTCCATTGGTGGGAGTGGAGTGGGAAGGATGAGAAAAAAGCGGTAATGCATTCGCTTGAAGCCGCTATGGGGCAGGTTAACCAAGCTATTTCGACATTACTTGCCGAGGCATCAGCGATGTATGCTCAGATAGACACAAATATAGGCACGGCAAAAGCTAATATTCAAATACAGCTTGACGCAAGCCTCCACGCTATCAGTACTCAGGAAGATACCGCTATTACTGAGACTCTAAGGCAAGAAGTAGTGGGAATAATAGATGCCTATTATAAAGAGGTACTTGGCAGAAGCGCGTCCACAAATGAGACAAATAGCTGGCTTACTAGAGCCTGGGCAGAAGGGTGTCTTGACCCTGTAAATAGGAAAGTTTTTGATGTCTCTTTGGTGAAGACAGAACTTGCTACAAACCAGCAGTACATAGACGAAACCTCGGCAAATAATGCATTCATTAACGACGTAAATGCGGCTGTAGCTAGCTATCTACGAGGTTTTGCGCAAGTAGTGGATAAAAACTCAGCGCTATCTTCATATTTGGGACTTTCCGGCACTGATATCAATTATAGCGGATCAGACTTTGAAGCCATCATAAAATGGCTCTCTTCCAATAATAAGCATTTTGGCAAGAGCGCGTTCGCGGCACTGACTGAGATTTTAAAGAATAATGGTAAAACTCTTAGCGCATCAGATTTTGAGGAGTTGGCTATTAAAAGCATTCTCATTGATATATTCTCGGGTTCAATAACATCTATAACTACAGGCGAGCTTGAGATATCAATGTTTGCTCTTTCGAAATACGCTTCCGTTAAATATGGTCTCACCTTCTATAACACAAAACTAAATAGTAATACCCTCGACGCCTTAAAGGACGCTATATTAGGCGGCAAGGAGGCTATAGTAAGAACAAACGGCGACCATTTCATTGTTGTGGCTTCAATAGCAGCCGACGGCACCGTAAGTTATATGGAAGTCTCAAGAGGCAAGCTGGGTGAGGCAATGACTATGAATAAAAGCGACTTCCTAGCTAGCTGGGACGGCTACGCCATTACCCAGAGAGCGCCTCTTCAGGACAGTATTTCCAAAGTATTATCATCAGCTGAGGCGCGCCTTGTAAGAGGGAGCGATATCTTCCTTATTTTAGGAATAATAAGTGTGATCTTCGCCATCACCTCAACAGTGCTGTCATTCATCGATAATGAGATATGCCAAATGTTATCCAGGGTATTCGCTATCGTGTCACTGGTGGCAGGAGTTTTGAGCATAGCCTTAAACTTCGGCAACATAATACAGAGTTTTGCCACGGGCCTTCAGAATGTAGGTGAAAGCCTGAAAAACTCCACGATTTGGCTTGGGGAGATGTTTAAGCATGGCATGGAAGGATTTGTGGCAGGTATGGCGACCATACTGTCAAAAGCTGTCTCAGGAATTTGTCTCAACATGTCCTATAACAAGGCGCTTACTACATTCGGTCTAAATTCCGACCTTGCCGGTATAACGAGCGCATTTCTATCAGGTGGTTTTACAGGAGTAGATTCGACATTTTCATTAACCGGCGGCTTTACATCTCTTACGATGGAAGGCGTCCGATACGCGGGCAGAGAGCTGGGGTTGGATTCGACCATTACCGGCATAATTGGCATGGCTGCCTCTACAATAGTCTCGGCAGGCCTTGGTGGGGCTGTCAGACCGGTATATGAAAACGGTCTTCAGATCAGGTCTGACTTATTAACTGGTTTAGACGCTATTTCCTATACCATAGGAACAACTGTTTTGCCAAACGTAGCTAGTGAGTTTGCTTATTATGGTATAAACCAGCTAGGGGAGATGATAGGGATTGATTCGATAGTAAGTCAGCTTGCTGGGATCGGTATCCGTTCAACGATATCCGCTGGCCTTAGGGGTTATGACACGAATAATATCTTCCAAGGTATCATGGGAGGCCTATTGCAAGGAGTTGCCTCAATAGGCCTAAACTACGCCACAGCGGAGCTTGGCTTAAACCCATTACTCGCCAACATTAGTTTCTCTGCCATAGCTTCAGGTATAAATGCTGGTATTCAGGCTTCTACGGGTGGAAGTCAGGATGTGTTTGGATCTTTCTTTGACACATATATTGATAATGCCTTAACATTCCTAGGATACGGCAATATCAACGACCCCAACTATCTCTGGCTTGAGGCAAGTTACAGGTCATCCATATTGGACTTTAGCGATATCGCCAGGCAAAAAGGTATCGTCGAAGCCCTTAATACCTATGGCGTAAGTTTCTTTAACTCGACTACAGTGGGCGCTATTGCTCAATCGGGTATGACTATAGGGAAGTACTTTGCGGATAAATTAAATGCAGGGCAAGGCAGAACTGAAACAAAAAATGGCAAGACCTATATAGCAGTTGATGCACCAGCGCAGCCTGATGGAAAAGTGAACACAGCCTTCTTTGAGATGGTAACAAATCCCGATGGCTCATCATTCTATACGCTTGTAGGAAAAGGCGAATACTACGCCGACCATTACTTCTGGGGTTTTGGTGAATTGGGTAAGGATTCATATGGTAATTTAGGTTTCTGGGATGACGCGACGCTTATAGATACGTTTGATAGTTATAAACAAATGCAAAAACTTCATTTTGGTCATCAGACTTATGCCGAGCTTAAAGATTCACAAGGCAACACTCTTCTTGTTATATCTCCAAAAGAAACAGGCGGCTACAACATATATGATAACTATAAACAGTACGTAGATGCGGTAATAAGCAATGTTATGAAAGGGTATGACTATACATTCACGACCGGAGATTTACTAACAGCCTACAGGGAATCAGCTATCAATCTTAGTCCTGAGGCAAAACAGACTCTAAGAACGTTCGGAATAACCAATGTTGATGATATAGGTAACTTGTATTACTATTTTACTTGCGACAGCGAAAACCGTAAATATCTAACAGATATAAGCTTTGGATTCAGTGATAACGGACAGCTGATAGCCACGAGCTATCCCGAGCTTGAAAAGTATATAATAGTATCGGCTATACAGGATGAGTTTGCTAATAATCCGTTGGCTCAAGAAGACTATAATAGATTGGTGGAATATCTTACTGAAAAATATGGTGAGCAATTTAAGATAGCGGATACGAGTCAATTAAAATTAATGGATGAAATGCAAAGCAGGATTTTATCTACATATAGGGAAGGGTCTGAATTAGCATTTATACAGGCAAAAAACTATATTCTTGGAGCTCTCAATAACAATGTTAATATAAATGGGAAATTTGTAGTGGGCGAGATAGGTCCCATTAGAGTGCTTCAAAATGGTGTTATTGTCGAAACATCCTCAAGTGAGGGCGGATATTATTATGGCGATGATTCATATTCAATACTTGGAAAATTCAGCAAAAGCGAAGAGAAATACTTTAATGCCGACATTTCAGTAAATATGGACGGTAGTATCACAGGTGAGCTTGAAATGAAAGCGCTGCATACTTTCACAAAGCTAACAGGAGATCCAAATATAGTGGTCGATGCGTCAATGTTAAAACAGTATGGACAGGTTAGGGCAGATAGCGGGTTCTATTTTGATACTGAAGTATTAAACACATCGGCCACTTCTTATTACTACATAGGAAAGAAGGCTGGTATTGGAGGTGAAAGCTATACAGGATTGACCTTTAGCACAAAAAATTCCGCTTCTCAATACATTGACCACGAAGCGTTATTTATACCAAGTGAGGATTTAAGGGAAGGGAGCCGACAGCCTCAAACCGATTATGAAAAGTATACTATGCTGCTCTATGACATACAGCTTGAAAAAATACATTCTTTAACCGATGTAGAAAAGAATCTTATCTATACAAAGACTCTTGAAACGGCACAGCAGGTATTAGCAGGTGAAACATATCTATCGCAAGCCGATATTGTAAATATTGCCAATGGGATGAGCGAGGGTATTATCAAAGTGGCTTCCGGACAAGTTTATGCCTTAAGTGGGACGATGAATTTAGGCACAGAGGATTTATTGACATATTATGAAAGTCAAAAAGCAAAGGAAGCTCTCCTTGCTCAAATACAAAACCAGGGTGGTTAAAACATGAACATAGTATTACGAAAGAGCTCGATATTGGCAACAGGCACGATTTTTATTACACTATTTCTTATAGGATGCTCCGGCAAACCGAGCTTTGGGCAGGATATTAATGGAAAATTTGTATATTCATCGATACGGGGTGAAAAAACAGGTACCTATGTATGGGAGGACGGTAAGGAGAAGCCTATTTTAATGGGGAGATATTCTTCTCCTATTTGGTTATCGAGTGGCAGCAAAATAGCGTGCGGTGTTGAGGGGAGGTTTGCTAAAAGAAATGATAATGGTATACTGATAACCGATGAAAAAGGCTCGGAGCTGGAGTTTATCAAAACTGACTCAGTCCCGCTGAATTTATCGATTAGCAAAAACGACCTTAAGATAGCATACTCTGGCCATGCTAAAGAAGACATCTCTGTGACTAAAATAATGGTTTTTGATATTAGCAAGCGAATGAACATAAAAGTTTTTGAATCCCCAAAAAAATCTTATATTACTCAAGCATCTATTTCTCCTGATGGAGGAAAAGTTATTTTCGAAATGTCTCCCCAAAATGGGGAAAAAATAGAGCTTTACCTTATTGATACAGACGGCTCTAATTTGAAACTTCTTTTTGCGGGCAAAACGCCTGCTTGGCTTCCAGATAGCAAGCACATTATATTTCTTTCAAATAAGATAGAGCCTCATAAAGAAAGCTTGGTCGATCTTGGGTATTTTTACAAATATAATATTGAAACCGGAGAATTGATAAAATTACGCCCATGTACTCGATGGATAGATTATTTAAGGGTGTCACAGGATGGCAAGTATATATATTACACAACACTTGCTTTTGGAGGTACCGGTAAAATGGTTTATGTATCGGCTTTAGATGGCGAGGGGAAAGAGGTGCAAGTTACAAAGCCAGTATTGAATGGTCGGAACTACTCCCAGGATTACAACCCGGACTGGTTCCAAGGTTCGTAAAATAAAGGCAGCGACCGTTTTTAATGGGACTCTCCCAAGATGCCGTTAAAATAATCAGCCTTATGACACTGTAAAACAAGCTTTTTATCAAAATGTCCGCCTCGCGAAGGCGGACATTTTGTATCTATCTGTGCTATAAAGAGTTACGTTATTTCCAGCCAAAAATGACCGGACAAAACGGACATTTTTTAAGCACACATGCATGTCCGTATACCTCTCTAAAACTCGCCTCTCTGATTTAAGAAATTCCTTGCCCCTTATGATTCATAACTGTATAATAGAGCAGTGATTTCAGAGATAAGTATAATGTGAGAGGCATAGCCCCTCACCATGTTGTAAGGCCATCCGTAGCTAAAACTACAGATGGCCTTTTGTATTGGATGAGCCGCGGTGGACGAGAACCATAAAAAGGGGTTTTAGGGGAAAAGATAGTTTTCCCCTAAGG
>Ga0247842_10002938_pt1 | contig 24028 bp, 14 predicted proteins | sample LaCruzMarch2015__3_FD_192411 | JGI IMG/M metagenome (GOLD analysis project Ga0247842, IMG submission 192411) | Freshwater microbial communities from meromictic Lake La Cruz, Castile-La Mancha, Spain - LaCruzMarch2015_19m | ecosystem: Environmental > Aquatic > Freshwater > Lake | place: Spain...
AATCATCAGGCGAATATTTAAGTGCATTGCCCAACAAATTGGTGAAAGCACTGCGTAAATCTTGTTCTTCACCCAAGACATGAGCAGACGTTTCAAGAGTTAATTCAATTCGTCGCGAGGCACTTTCAATAGCATCACCTTCTTTGCATATTTGGCTTAATAATGCTGGAATATCAATGCATTGTTGTTTTTTCTGCTGAGTTTCAAGATGCGTTAAAAAAAGCAAGTCATCGACTAAGTGCTGCATGCGTTCGGTTTGTCCAAACATCTCTTTAAAAGATGTGGTTAATAGCAGTGACCCACCGTCATCCATATCTTGCATAGTTTCAAGATAGCCTTTTAAGACGGTCAGTGGTGTTCTTAATTCGTGTGAGACATTAGCCACAAAATCTTTACGAATAGTCTGCATTTTTTTTAGCTGAGTGACATCTTGGGCAAGTAGTAGTCTAAGACCAGAGCCATAAGGAATGATGCGCACTTCTAAGATGATGCGGTTATTGACAGGTGATGGCAGAATAACAGGTTCGCTATAGTTGCCCGATTTAAGATAACGAATAAACTCAGGGTAGCGAATAAGGTTAATGAGGCGCTGACCTTTATCAATTTGCTGCAAACCAAGAATTTGTCTTGCGGCTTTGTTCGCCCATTCAATATCATCGTTGTTATCTAAAACAACGGCGGCATCAGGAAGCGCTTCGGTGGATTGTCTAAATTGTTCGATTAATTTACGTAATTTTTTCTTACGGCGTTTTTCACTTTTTTTTATGCGATAGATTTGGTAGTAAATTTCTTCCCAAATACCGCTAGTTTTAGGATATTCTCCTTTGCCACCTTGGCTAATCCATTTTTCAAAACGTCTTATTTGAGAAAGCTGAATAAGCAAAATAGTGAGGGTTAGCAGCAATAATGTCGGAACAAGATAGCCGGTTAAGCCTCCAATTAAAAAAACACTTAAATAAAGCAGAATAAGACGGGTGAATTCTTGATGCCAAGGATGCATAGGTTATGACACTAAAGAAAAGCGGTAACCAAAACCTCTTACTGTTTGAACTAAATCTTCTCGACCGTGCTCGCCAAGGATTCTTCGTAAGCGACGAATATGGACATCAATAGTGCGCTCTTCGATATAAACACTCCGACCCCACACTTGATCAAGTAATTGTGTGCGGCTGTAGACTTTATCAGGATGGGTCATAAAAAATTGCATTAAACGAAACTCTGTTGGACTTACTTCTAATTGTTTATTGCCAATACTGAGTCGATGTTGTTCGGTATCTAAGGTTAAATCGCCTAAAACAATTTGTGCTAAACCTTGAATTTTACCGCTGCGCCTAAGGACTGCACGAATTCGTGCAACCAGCTCCTTGGGCGAAAAAGGCTTAGTGATATAATCGTCAGCACCAATTTCAAGGCCTCTAACTTTATCTTCTTCTTCGCCGCGTGCAGTGAGCACAATAATCGGCAAGTCACGATAAATAGGTTCTTTTTTTAAGCGTCGAGCCCACTCGACACCACTAATGCCTGGTAACATCCAATCGAGTAAAATTAAATCTGGTGAGAAGTCATCCAAAACTTTTTGAGCTTCTTCTGCATCAGCAGCGGCAATGGATTTAAATCCAGATTGCTCTAACACCATGACCAGCATTCCTCTAATGGCGTCTTCATCTTCAACAACGAGAACATTAAGTCTTGACATAATTTTTTGAGTAGTTGGAATTAAATATTTTGTGGTAATAAAATAGTAACAAAGTGCTTGTTACCTTTTGATGACAATGTGTTGTTTAATGGCAATGTGTTTCATTTTATCGGATTAGCGGTTGTTTTAGGAAATAAACGCGCGCGTTATACCAATATAATTAAGTTACTGGTTGCGCTAGGTAGCGGAACAAACGTTTTTTTGCATGATTCTCTCTTTTAAATTACTAAATTTAGCCAATGATTTTTTCTGATTTACTTGCTTCATTAGCTCAACAGCTGCCCTTGTGTTTAAGTCTTGATCGACACCCCTTAACGCGACAACTTGAAAGTTTGCGTCAACGTGCGCGGCAGGGAAAGTTGCCCGAGGAGTCGTTACGTGTTGTACAAGAACGTATTGCACATTCGGTGGCGGCAAGGGCGAGACGTTTGGCAAGTATTCCCGTGTTGAATTTCCCTGATTTGCCTGTCACGGCAAGACGAACTGAGATTGCAGCCTTAATTGAGCAGCATCAAGTGCTGGTGATGTGTGGTGAAACGGGCTCTGGAAAAACCACACAGTTGCCAAAAATCTGTCTGTCAATTGGTCGAGGGGCGGCTGGCTTGATTGGTCATACACAACCACGGCGAATTGCAGCGCGCACGGTTGCTGATCGTATTGCCGAAGAATTAGGTGAGAAAATTGGTCAAGCAGTGGGGTATAAGATTCGTTTTAATGACAAAACACAGCCAACATCTTTAGTTAAATTAATGACGGATGGTATTTTGTTAGCAGAATCTCAAAATGATCCTTACTTAAATCAATATGATACGATCATTATTGATGAGGCTCATGAACGTAGTTTAAACATTGATTTCTTAATTGGGTACATGAAATGGTTATTGCCCAAGCGCCCCGATTTAAAATTAATCATCACCTCAGCAACTATTGATACGCAACGCTTTTCTGCACATTTTAATAATGCGCCCATTATTGAGGTGTCTGGGCGTACCTATCCTGTTGATATTCGTTATCGTCCGCCTGAAGCGCAGGTGCGCGAGGAAGACTCTGAGGCCGATAAAGATGAAACCAGTGATGATTTACAGCACGCTATTTTAGATGCCGTCGATGAGTTGTATCGAGATTTACGCGGCGACATATTAATCTTTTTAAGTGGTGAACGAGAGATTCGTGAAACCACGGATTCCTTAAAAAAACATCATCCCACGCAATACGATATTTTGCCCTTGTATTCAAAATTAAGTGTCAGTGAGCAAGAACGCGTGTTCAACCCAAAAGGCGGCAAAGTGCGCATTATTTTAGCTACTAATGTCGCCGAAACATCACTTACTGTTCCTGGTATTCGCGGCGTGATTGATACGGGACATGCACGTCTTAGTCGATACAGTCATCGTAGTAAAATTCAGCGCTTACCTATCGAACGTATTTCGCAATCCAGTGCTAATCAGCGGGCGGGGCGCTGTGGTAGGGTTGCGGAAGGTATTTGTATTCGGTTGTATTCTTTTGAAGATTATGTGGCAAGACCTGAGTTTACTGAGCCTGAAATTCTGCGCACTAATCTGTCTGCGGTTATTTTGCAGATGGCAGTATTAAAGCTGGGTGATATTGAAGATTTCCCTTTTATTGAGCCACCTGATGAAAAAATGATTCGGGATGGCAAAACCATGTTGCAAGAGGTTCATGCCCTAGATAAAGCGGGCAAGTTAACCGACGTGGGACGCCAACTGGCTAAATTTCCAACAGATCCAAAATTAGCCAGGATGTTAGTGGCGGCTCAAGACGAGGGTTGTTTACACGAGGTTGCTATTATTGTGTCAGCCTTAGGTGTACAAGATCCACGAGAAAAACCCGCAGATAAGATGGCGCAAGCAGACGCTAAACATGCTGTATTTCGTCATCCAGAATCTGATTTTTTAACTTTTTTAACCTTGTGGAATACGTATGAAGAGCAGAAAAAACATCTTTCAAATAATAAATTAAGAAAATATTGTAAGGATAATTTTATTTCGTATTTACGAATGCGTGAATGGTTTGATGGTCATGCCCAGATTATGCAAGTGTTGAAAGGCGATGTTGCCTTCACCACGCCAGCGGCAATTGGGCACTCAGATAAACAACAGCACGCACAGTCCCCCCGTAGCCAAGACGTGCCAGAAGTAAACAGTACCTTAGCAGAGCGTATTCAAGCCAGTATTGATAAAGCCAATGCGCGTTATGAAAATATTCATCGCGCTTTATTAACGGGTTTATTGTCCACGATTGGTTTCCGTCATGAACAGTATGAATATTTAGGTGCGCGTGGCTTAAAGTTTTTTATTTTTCCAGGCTCAGGACTGCATAAAGTTAAACCAAAATGGATTATGGCGGCTGAGCAAGTGGAAACCAGTAAAGTGTATGCGCGAACCGTGGCGCGTATTGAGCCAGAATGGATAGAGCAGTGCGCAGGACATTTAGTTAAGCATACTTATTATGATCCGCATTGGGAGAAAAAAGCAGGACGAAGTGCCGTGTTAGAGCGCACCTATCTGTATGGTTTAACTTTGCAATCAGGGCGTAAAATTCCTTATGAGCGTGTTGATCCTAAGTCCGCACGGGAGATATTTATACAATCTGCCTTAGTGAGCCATGATTATCACAGTAACGCAGCTTTTTTTATTGCCAATAAAAAATTATTAGAAGAAGTGGGCATGATTCAACACAAAGGTCGCCGCGTTGACTTAGTGGAAGATGAGTTATGGTTATACGGTTTTTATGAGCGACTGCTGCCGGCGGAAGTCGTTAACGGTATCACTTTGGATAAATGGCGTAAAACTGCCGAAAAAATTAATCCTAAGGTCTTATTTTTAACCAAAGAAGAATTAACAAGAGAAAAAGAAGGCTATGTTAATGACTGGGATTTTCCTGATAGTAAACAGGTAGGTAATATCAGCATTCCTTTACAGTATCGTTTTGAGCCAGGACATGATGAAGATGGTGTTACTGCAATCATTCAGGTGCATCAGCTCAACCAATTAACGGAAGCACCGTTTGTATGGGTAGTACCAGGGTTATTGGCAGAAAAATGTAGCGCATTAATTCGTGGTTTACCCAAAAATATTCGCAAGCATTTTGTGCCGGTGCCGGCAACAGTAAAGCAATGTTTAGAAATTGAACCTGACTTTAAAGGCTTGTTACAAGAATGGCTAGGGATGCGCTTAAGAAAACTTACGGGCGAAGCCATTCCATTAACGGCTTGGGCGACAGCTAACGTCCCTGAACATTTAAAAATGAACTTTCGTGTGATTGATGAGCAAGGTCAATTATTAGATTATGGGCGTAATCTTAATGCCTTGCAGCAGAAGTATACGGTTAAAGCAGAAGATAGTTTTGATCAAATTGCCGCTGACGAATTGCATTACACAGGCTGTATTCAGTGGGCATTTGATGATTTGCCCGAAACCTATAGCTTTATTCAGCAGGGTAAAGCCGTGGTAGGGTATCCTGCCTTAGTTGATGAAGGCGATGCGGTGGGTGTAAAAATTTTTGATACTCAAGCCCGAGCCGATGCATTTCATCAGGCGGGATTATTGCGCTTATTTCAATTGAAATTACGAAAAGAAAGCACATATTTAATGAAAAACATTTTGCAATGGGCGGCAGCAGAATTAGCCTATGCACGTTTACCAACGCGACCACTTTGGGTGGACGCGCGGCAGTATTCATATAAAGAAGATCTCCTTGCCTTAGTGCTGTACACCGTATTTATTGACGGACGTGTTATCCGCACACAACACGCCTTTGATGCCAGCGTGACGGCGCATAAAACCAACTTAATAAGTATCGCTAATGATGCCGCAAAACTCACCCAACACATTATGGCTGCTTATCAACAAGTGCAAGTGCAGTTACAAAAATTTAACGACGCCAATACGATGGCAAAAGATATTCGCGAGCAAATTAATGCCTTGGTGTATGTTGGATTTATTAATAATACCCCGTTTGCTCAACTGCAACAGTTCCCGCGTTATTTAAAAGCCATTCAATATCGTTTGGATAAATTGGATAATCATCCGCAAAAATTGCAAGATATTCAGCGTTACAGCAGCCGTTATTGGAGTGTGCTTGAAAAGCGCGCTAAAAAAGATGTCGTGCATCCAGAACAGGAGGTTTTTCGGTGGATGTTGGAAGAATTTAGAGTGTCTTTATTTGCTCAGCAACTAAAAACAGCTTACCCCATTTCTGTAAAACGTATGGAAAAAGCCTGGGATGAATATATGAATGCCTTAGTTTAACAAGTGATTAACGACAAGGCTCGCCTGAGTGTAACCAAAGGTCTTATAAAAAGTATTCACCCAAACAGAGCTACGAAGCGCCAAGAACTGACTAGACTGTGAACGTATTAGAGCCAGCGTGAACTATCATTGCCATAATGGCGGAGGCTTATTGTTTGCTAGGCATAAAAACCTAGTGCTTTACTGCGAAATTAAATAGGACTAAAATAGTCCGTAATTAGGTAGGGGAGAGCATGTTACGATTAAGTAAATTAACAGATTATGGCGTAGTGATTTTAAGCTTCATGGCTAAAGATCGTGCGCGCGTATTGACTTCTATTGAAATCGCAGCGGTCACTGGTATTGCTTTGCCAACAGTAAGTAAATTATTAAAGGTAATGGTAAATTCTGATTTATTAGTCTCGGTTCGTGGTGCAAAAGGTGGCTATCTCTTAGCACGATTACCTGCTGATATTACCGTGGCGTCAATCATTACGGTGTTGGAAGGGCCTATTGCACTCACTGAATGCAGTCTTTCTAAACAAGCGTGTGAACAAGCCACGGGATGCGATATTAAAGCCAATTGGCATTTAATTAATCAAACCGTTCATAACGCTTTAGATGCAATTACCTTAGCAGATTTAGTTAGACCCGTGCTGCGAGCTAATGAAATAACCATTCCTATTGCCAGTCTGTATCACGCGCAATCACCGCTTTAACCCTGTTAACAAAATTACCTGCGGGTAATTGAAGAGAGAAGTTTATGTCAGACAGTACGCAAGAAATTAATCAGATTATTAATCAAGAGTATAAGCAAGGATTTGTGACGGTATTAGAAACCGACACCTTTGCACCTGGGTTAAATGAAGCGGTTATTTATCAATTATCAGCAATAAAAAATGAGCCAGATTTTATGCTGGCGTATCGTTTACACGCTTTTCGGCATTGGCAAACGTTAACGCCTCCCACGTGGGCGCAAGTCACCATTGACGCCATTGATTATCAAGCGATCAGTTATTATTCAGCACCTAAGCGTAAAGAAGATGGCCCGAAAAGTTTGGCGGATATTGATCCTGAAGTATTGGCGGCTTACAAGAAGTTAGGTATTCCCTTAGACGAGCAAGAACGTTTAGCAGGCATTGCTATTGATGCGGTGTTTGATAGCGTCTCTGTTGCCACCACTTTTAAAGGTAAGCTAAAAGAAGTAGGGGTTATTTTTTGTCCAATCTCCGAAGCACTGCGTGATTATCCCGAGTTAATAAAAACGTATTTAGGCTCAGTGGTGCCGCATACGGATAATTTTTTTGCCGCATTAAATGCGGCGGTATTCACTGATGGGTCATTTGTTTATATTCCTAAAGGCGTGCGTTGCCCAATGGAGCTGTCCACCTATTTTAGAATCAATGCCGCGAATACAGGACAATTTGAACGCACCTTAATTATTGCAGATGAAGGCAGTCATGTTAGTTACTTAGAGGGCTGTACTGCACCCATGCGTGATGAAAACCAGTTACATGCCGCTGTGGTTGAATTAATTGCACTGCGCGATGCCACGATAAAATATTCCACCGTGCAAAACTGGTATCCAGGCGATAAGCAAGGTAAAGGGGGGATTTATAATTTTGTAACCAAACGCGCCGAGTGTCGTGGCGATAATTCAAAAGTATCGTGGACACAAGTAGAAACGGGCTCTGCCATTACCTGGAAATATCCAAGTTGCGTGTTATTAGGGAATAATTCTGTGGGTGAGTTTTATTCGGTTGCGGTCACTAATAATTATCAACAAGCCGATACCGGCACCAAAATGATTCATATTGGTAAAAATACGCGCAGCACTATTGTGTCAAAAGGAATCTCCGCAGGACATGCACAAAATACCTATCGTGGCTTAGTCAAGGTATTAAAAAGTGCAGAAAACGCGCGCAATTATACCCAATGCGATTCCTTATTGGTGGGGGATCAGTGTGGCGCACACACCTTTCCTTATCTTGAAGTTAAGCAACCGTCTGCACAAATTGAGCATGAAGCGACGACCGCAAAAATTGGTGAAGAGCAGTTGTTTTTTTGCCAACAACGCGGCTTATCGGCTGAAGATGCCGTCTCAATGATTGTTAATGGTTTTTGTAAGGAAGTGTTCAAAGAGTTGCCGATGGAATTTGCCGTTGAAGCGCAAGCCTTATTGGGGCTGAGTTTAGAAGGTTCTGTAGGGTAATGCAGGCGTGCTCATAGGACACGCCAATACGATTTAATTTCACTAAGAAACAATGGAAAACGAATGCTAAGTATTAAAAATTTAACCGTTAACATCAATGAAAAAGTAATTCTTAATGGCATTAATCTTGAGGTTAATGCGGGTGAGATTCATGCCATCATGGGACCAAATGGCTCGGGAAAAAGTACCTTATCACATGTGCTTTCGGGTAAGCCAGGGTATCAAATAACGGGCGGGACTATTCAATATAAAGGCAAAAATCTAGTCGACATGGCGCCTGAAATCAGAGCGCGTGAAGGTGTATTTTTAGCATTTCAATATCCTGTAGAAATTCCTGGTGTCAGTAATGTGTATTTATTAAAAGCGGCATTAAACGCGGTGCGTAAGCATCAAGGCTTAGATGAAGTTGATGCGATGGATTTTTTAAGTCTAGTGAAAGCGAAAATAAAAACCTTAGATATGGATGAGAAATTTCTGTATCGAGCAGTAAATGAAGGCTTCTCTGGTGGGGAAAAGAAACGTAACGAAATTTTACAAATGGCTATTTTAGAACCCGCCTTATGTATTTTAGATGAAACCGATTCAGGCTTAGATATTGATGCGTTAAAAGTCGTGGCTGAAGGCATTAATGCCTTACGCTCATCAGAACGTGCTTTCATTATGGTGACCCATTATCAACGTTTATTAGACTACATCAAACCCGATTATGTGCATGTTTTGGCGCATGGTCAGATTGTTAAATCAGGCGGAGCGGATTTGGCATTAGCGTTGGAAAAAGAGGGCTACGGATGGTTAGAGCAAGGGCAGGTATCAGCATGAGTACAGGATTAAGTCTGGACGCTGCGTCTTTGCCAGGACAGTCGCTGCCGTGGTTACAAGACTTTCGCGCCGACGCACGGGTGCAGTATGTTGCTGAAGGCTTACCCACCGTGCGCAGCGAAGAATGGCGTTACACCTCATTAGCGAGCCTGCAAAAAAAAACCTTTACAGCTGTTGCGCCCGCTGCCTCTAATCAGGTTGCTGATTATCACAGCCAGCAATTGCTTGCAGACACCTGGCGAATAGTTCTCGTCAATGGTCAAGTAGATCAACGTTTATCAATGTTAGAGGGCTTGCCAGAAGGCGTGCGTGTGATGAGTATGGCGGCTGCTTTAGTTGAGCATGAGGCGCTAATCCACCGTTATCTTGGGCACGCGATGGCCGCTATCAAGCATGGTTTCATTGCGTTAAATAGCGCCGGCTTTAGTGATGGTGTCGTTGTGCACGTTCCAGCTGGCACGGTGTTAGATAAACCCATTCACTGCGTGCATAGCGTGAGCCATGCTGAGCTTATGGTGAACACTCGCAGCCTATTAATCATTGAAGAAAATGCCTCGCTACAATGGCTTGAAAGCTATGGCGGCATTGATGCAGAGTATTTATCGGTAGCCATCACCGAAGTTTTTTTGGCAGAAAATGCTAAATTAATCGCGTATAAACAGCAAACTGAATCGTCACACGCCTATCATTTTGCCGGCATGTACTGCAAGCAAGCGCCTTACTCATGCTTCACGCAACATCATTTTGCTTTGGGTGGGGTGTTGGCACGTTCTGAAACGCATACAGAATTAGCCACAGCAGCAGAGTGTGAATTAAACGGCTTGTATTTAGGTGCAGGTCGTCAACATTTAGATCACCATACCCAAATTACTCATGCACAGCCGCATAGCATCAGTCGCGAATACTACAAAGGAGTCTTAAATGAGCGTTCGCGTGGGGTTTTTCAAGGACGAATTATTGTCGAACAGCAGGCACAGAAAACCAGTTCCATGATGGCTAATCGTAATTTATTATTATCTGAACACGCCGAAGCAGACAGTAAGCCACAATTAGAAATTTATGCTGATGATGTGAAGTGCAGTCATGGCGTGACTGTTGGGCAATTAGATGAAAAATCAGTGTTTTATTTACAATCGCGGGGTCTGGATGAAGCCAGTGCTAGAAATATACTGATTTTTGCGTTCGCCAATGAAATGGTCGAAAAAATAAGCCATCGTCCCTTGCATGCTGCACTGTTGACGGCGGTGTTAACCCGCTTCCCAAAATTAGCCATTCAGCCCGTAGTTGGCTAGACAAACAAGCACATCACTTTTGAAAAAATGAATAATTATCCCATTGAACATATTCGTGCCGACTTTCCTATTTTGGCAGAAACCATTCGTACTAAGCCCTTAGTTTATTTAGACAATGCCGCCAGTTGTCAAAAACCAAATGCAGTGATTGACAGCATGAGTCATGTTTATCGCCATGATTATGCCAATATTCATCGTGGCGTGCATACGCTAAGCGTGCGCTCAACCGAACAATTTGAAGCGGCACGAGAAAAAGTTAAAACCTTTATTAATGCAGCAAGTAGCAAAGAAATTATTTTTGTGCGCGGCGCGACAGAAGCGATTAATTTAGTTGCTCAGACTTTTGGTAGATTAAAGGTAAAAGCTGGGGATGAAATCCTGATTACCGCAATGGAGCATCATTCTAATATTGTGCCTTGGCAAATGCTGTGCGAACAAACGGGCGCGGTTTTAAAGGTTGTACCCATGACTCAGCAAGGTGAGCTGATTTATCAAGAATACTTAGCGTTGCTAACACCTAGAACGCGCTTAGTGGCCATTACCCAAATGTCTAATGCCTTGGGAACGATTAATCCTGTGCAAGCAATGATTGCCGATGCCCATGCGCAAGCGATTCCGGTGTTGATTGATGGAGCCCAAGCACTGCCGCACATGCCTGTTGATGTGCAAGCATTGGATTGTGATTTTTATGTGTTTTCTGGACATAAATTATATGCCCCTTCGGGGATTGGTGTGCTGTATGGAAAACAAGCGTTACTAGAAGCCATGCCACCTTATCAAGGCGGCGGTGATATGATAAAAACCGTCTCTTTTACAAAAAGTACCTATGCAGATTTGCCTTATAAATTTGAAGCAGGAACACCCGCCATTGCAGAAGTTATCGGCTTAGGGTGTGCGCTTGATTACCTCAACACCATTGGTATGACCGCGATAGCAGACTATGAAGCCGAATTACTGAGTTATGCCACTGAACACCTGCAGGGCATTGAAGGGCTTACGATTATTGGTAAGGCTAAGCATAAAGGCGCGATTGTTTCGTTTACCTTAGATCGTATTCATCCCCATGATATTGGCACCATGCTCGATAGTTTAGGGATTGCCATTAGAGCGGGGCATCATTGTGCAATGCCGGTAATGGAGTTTTATCAGGTGCCTGCAACAGCGAGAGCATCGTTTGCACTGTATAACACGAAAGCAGAAATCGACGTCTTAGTGCAAGGTATTAAGGGTTTAATAAAACTTTTTGGTTAACAGGTGTAGCGCTTATTTGTTTTAACATAGCAAGAGCGATCTTAAGCTTAATAACTCAAAAAAGAATGCGGGACTAAACTAGCGACCCGCACTTGAGAGGAAGGAAGCGACCCTTAACGTGTAGTAACTATTCACCTCACCCTTTGAAAAAGAGGGGGACTGAATCATTACAGCGTGTAAACATTTAGAGGTCGAATAAAGTGTAGGTGAGTCAGGTATCTTTGCCAATGTGGCATGTTGTCACGCGGTAAAATGTCGCAAAAGTTGGTATAAAGCCTGCTTTGTATTATCAATTTTTTTTGTCATAATTCATCAAGCCAACGGCTATCATGTGTCTTAGGTAAGCATTAATAGGTTCAGCACAAAAATACGGCATTTAACCTACTCACTTAGGTTAAACGCCGTATTTAATAACTAATTTTTCGTGTAACTATTCACCTCAGCCTTTGCAAAGGAAGATTAAGCCTGTCATGAGCAGGTCGAATGAGGGAAACTGAATCATTACACAGTCTAAAAATACACCGCACAATTTACCAGCGTTAATCCTATACCTTTAGAAATTAATAAACTTATCAAGCAAACGTTCATGAATAAAGCCTCACGCTTAGTTTTTATTATTAGTGTACTGTTATTTTCGCTAATCAATAGCGCCTGTCACGTTACGCCAGCAGTCATCCCCTCAGCTCAGACAACGGTTTCCTTGCAGCGACTTTTTCCCACTGCAAACACGCCTTCGGTACACTTTAACGCCAGTATTATTGCATCACCATTAGCCTATATCAGCAATGGTCAACAGCAGATTATTGTGCCTGTTTCAGAGGGTACTATTGCGGTTTTAGAGAGTGCTACGGGCGCGTTGCTGTGGCAGATAGCATTACCTAGAGAAGTTAACCAAGACGTGCAGTTAATCGCAACACCCGTGTTAATTGATAAGAAATTGGTGATCGTGTATCAGTGTTTGCAAAAAGGTGTGCGTGTGAGTCATCATTTAGTTGTGCTTGATATGGTGACTAAGCAGCTGGATACTGATTTTCCACGGTTAAGCTTTGCCGCTAAGGTTGCTAATGACGAAGGCAAGTTCGTGGAATTTTTACCATCACATGCGTATTCACATGCGGCGCTGCGTTATCTGCCAAAAAATAATCAAGCTTATGGTGTGGTGTATGTAGCATTTGGTAATGCTTCAGATAATCAGCCATTTCATGGCTGGTTGTTTGTCGTTGATATTAATGTGTGGCGCACACAAGGCGCACAGCAAGCGCTAGCAGATGTGTTTGTCACCACGCCTGAAGTGAATTGCCCCGCTAAAATGGAATACGGTACGCAAGAAATGGTGTGTGGTGGAGGCATTTGGACACCTGAAGGATTATTGCTTAGTCAGGATGACAGTGGGGTAGAGCTACTGGTGCCGACTGGCAATGGACAAGTGGATTTAGCGCGTCATGACTATGCCAATGCCTTGTTAAAAATACGACCTGGTCGTCCGTTTGAGGATGGCTGTGATAAGCAATTATGTTCAGCGTTTAATCCATTACAGCCAGATTTAGCGTGTTTGCGCTCGTGTAAAAATTTATTTATTCCACGGTTAGGCGAGGGTGATGCAGCGCTTAGACCACCCAATCACGAGTGTGATGATAAAGATTTTTGGGAGTGTTTAGCATGGATGGATTACGATTTAGGCGCTAATTCCCCCCTTAAAGTAAAATTAAATTCTGAGTTAACCGTTATCGTGCAACCTGGCAAAGAAGGCGCGGTGTATTTGCTAGATGCTAACCAATTGGGCGTTCAATATGATCGCTTACAGGTTGCTGAGTTATGTGGTTCACCCACGGATTTATGTCGCTTGAGTTGGGCAGGAATGATGGTGACGCAGCCAGTATTAGCGTGGATTAATAATGAACCTGTGATTCTGGTAACCAGTTTTAGTGCAGATAATACCCATATCGCGGGTGTTGTGGCGTTAAAAATAGTGTTAAAAAATAAGCAGCCCAAGCTAACGGTATTTTGGCGTTTCCCATCAGAAGATATGCCAACTGCGCTAACGATGTTTAGAAGTCACCCTTCGTTGCCAATATTAACGGGTGCAGGCAAGGATGCGGTAGTGTGGGTTGTGGATATTGGAAAGCCAGGTATTTTATATGGTATTCGTGTCCACGATGGCAGCATGTTGGTTAAGCAGCCGTTGCAAGGTTCGGGCAGGCAATTGGCGACCCCCTTATTTATTAACGATAAGGTCTATATCGCGTCAATGCTGTCAGGCTCAGGGAAGGCAATTTTAGAAGGCTATCAGGTTAATTCAGTGCCTTAACTGCTGTTAAAAAGCTCTTACCCAATCGCCTTCTTGTAGCCCTGCATCCTTAGGTGCAACATCAAGTTCACCAATGGCGTAACGAGCTTTAACATCATGAATGGTGATAACACCCACAGCGCGTTTGTCACGGCCAATATATTCCTGAAAACCATTTAAATGAAGCTCTTCATTGGTGTCAGCATACACCACCAGTTGATCACCAAGATGCACGTTTTCTTGTGCGCCAGCATCGATAATAAGGCTATTATTATTAATTTGTAAAATACGTGTAGTGAATGGGTAACAGCTAAGTGCTTTGCCGACATCTTTGCTAACAGTATCAATAATATGACTAATTTTTGCGCCAATTTTAGTATCTCTAAAACCTTTACTGCCGACAGTGTAATTGGCAGGAATCCACACATCGCCCGTAATATCATCCGTGTATCTAAACTGCGTTAACAGTGCGCCAGTAAAGCCATCATGCACATAAATATCTATGCCGATACTGCGCTTGGCTTGCAGAGAACGCGCCAAACTTTTAGCTAACGAAAAAATATTATTGCCTTGAATATCTTGAGCTAATTCAACTTTTAAATCTCTAATAACACCCGATAAGACAAATTGAGCGCCATTTTCACTTGCCGTTTGCATGATTTTTGAAACCAAATAGGGTTCATTGTTGTTTTGATTAGGCGCTTGATCAGCAGGCTGAGCATAGATAGCAATGTGGGTTTGATTGGTGCCGATAAAGTCTTGGCTATCTTCTAATAAGTGCATGATTTCACGTGGAATGCCGCTGACAATATCGGTGCTTTCGGTGCTGCTTAAGTGTTCAGGTTGTGCCAGATTAAAGCCTGTGGCAACAATGCGTTTTCGGTATTGAGGTTTACAAAAATCATTGGCGGATAAAGAAATTTTGGCACGCACGTGATAGGTATTTTTATCTTCCCATTCTTTAATAATGTGTGCAGAGCTAATCGCCGCAGCAGAGCGCATACTAAACGTATCAAAAAGCACGCTGCCATTATTGACCTGGGTAAAGCTTTTAATCGCCGTACCCGCTTCCATCGTGGCATGACGAATAGCATCTTGTAGGGCTTTGCGTCGGGCTAATAATTTACTGTTATCAACAATAACGGCTTGTCCTTCAGTCGTTAATGTTAATGAGTTAGAGACAGGTTTTGGACGTGGACTGGCGCATGCGTACAGTAACAGCAATGCCAAAAAAAGCAGGGGGCGTAGAGAGCGTGTCATAAATGAGGTGTTACAGTGTGAGTCAATTAAGGGAAGCGTTCCACATACTTATGTATCGAAGTCAGGCGTAAAACATAGGGTGCAATAGTAGGCAGTAGCCGTATTGCAGCCTATGCTTACAGCGTTTAATGAGTAGAAAAACCTGTTGTTTTGGGGTAAGTATAACAATCATCAGTATTACAATTTGACGCATGAGCGTCTGACGAAAAAGCCATTGGCTGAACGGCCGATTGCGGTGCAGGAGCATTCGTTCGCGTTTCACAGACATTGCTGTCAAACAAACACTGATAAAAAGAAGGCGTTAATTCAAGCTCCATCACCGTTTCATACGAATCCCGATCGCTGCCCGAGGCAAGTGTATTGCGTACATGGGCACCGCGTAAAAACGCATCAATATAGGTGCGGTAATTATCATTTTTAATCGCCATATCTTCAACTGTTGTATTACCACGAAGACGCACGCCATACACTTGTTCAGCCAATTCTCTTAACGCATCCATTTTAGATGCACGAATAGCAATCAATTTACGTTGCGCGGGGGTAAGTCTAAATTGCTGATCACGACTCACGGTGCCGTAACCACGTGCAGTAATTGTTTTTGAAGGCAAGGCTAGCGTTTGTGCAGAAGCTTCTGATTGTATAGATGATTCTGTTAAACCAGACGTTGTTTTTCCGGTGGTGCTACAACCATTGCAAAATAGGCCGGTAAATAAGGGTAAATAGAAAAAGGTGAGGAGTTTGTTCATGGTGGTGTCCTAGTAAGGCATAAATTACTATCAGTAAATGATTACTTTTAGTGGTTAAAAAATACACTGCTGAAGCCTGTTATCCAAAGGACAAGGCTCGCTTCAGTGAGCGTTATGTTGTAATAAATTTTAGCGTTTTTGTGTAAATCAAAAGAACGCGATAAGGCTTGAATAGGTAGCGTCTTTTTGAATATTTTCTTAAATTGAAAGTAGCTCACTGCTGTTGAGTTAGGAATGAGTACGAAACACGTTGGGCCTGTGTAAGTGCGACAGATGCGCACTGTGTGTTTACGTTATTTCATACCCATTCCTTAACCACTATTTTTTTTCTGTATGATTTTCAGAGCCTGTATTCAAACTGTCAGAAATTTTGGGCGCAGTGGGTAAGTTTTCAAGGATAGGTTTTTTAGTATCCAATTTAGGTGGTTTAGGTGGCTTAGGTGGCTTGGCATCGGTCATTATGCTGCGTGCGGGTTCTTTTGTTTCGTTGGGAGTGAGCGCCGCGGCAGGTGTATGAGCAGCGGCAGGTGTATGAGTAGACTCAGACACAGGGGCGGCGTGGTTTTTAGGTGGATCTTGATTGAGCGCATGACCATCATGGCCTTTTTTAAGTGGATGCGCTGGTAAAGGCTTCATGTTTTCGGTTGGTGGCGCGGCGGCTTCAAGGATTGGTTTTTGATATGTGTGCGCAGGTGTTTTTGGCGTTACGTGTTGATAATGGGCACTTTCCTCGCGCCGCGATCTTCTGCCAGGAACATAAATAGTCGTTGTTTTTGATGTTTTATGCGCATATTTTTTAGACTGACTTGAACGTTTTTTTGTGGCTGAAATTGTTTGGCAATTTTCGCTAGTCCCGCCACAAAAGGTTTCATTTGAACTTTGATAGTCATTAAGCATCTGTTCATACGTACCATTAATACCGTCTGACACGGCTTCTTGCAAAGGTTTACACTCACCTTTCCAACGCCGTAAGTTGTCGTTGAAATACAGCGTCCATTCAGATTCCCAGCACCATGTTTGATTAATAAGTTGTCCAGCCAAAACGTTTTTAACGGGATAACCAGCGGACATTTTCATTAATTGCGCTGTATTAGGTTGAAATGATTGATTATTTGATAAGTGTGTCGTATGTGTTGCGCCTGTTTTGGGGAAGCGCAGCGGTAAGCCTTTTTGTTTACTTGCCGTAAAAACAGCCGCATCGATTTCTGGCATAGTGTTGGGTTTAAAGATTTTTTTCTCACCATGATCATCAATGATTAACCACACTAAGGTCTCTGGACGCTTTTCTTGCAAAGTGGTCAGCTGTAGTTGCTGAATAAAGCGTTGCAAGCTTGGGCCATCAAATTCAACATGCAAGGTTCTTGCTAAGGTGTCGCCAGAGTAAACAGCATTAACATCGGAGCTGTATTCATTTTTAATAAAGGATTCTGCATTATGCAGTGCTTTTGTTATGCGAGGATCATTTGAATTGATTAAAGTATTGGGCAAAATACGTTGTAAAACAGTGGTCAATGCTTCTTCAAGCGCAGCGCGACGATCTTCGGGTTCTTGGCTGAAGGCAATCACTTCAGTTTTATACAGTTGTTTCATTTCAGTGGCTAAACTTGGCTGCCAACTTAATAATCCGTACACGATTAACAGTCTTAAAAACATGGATTTAATCCTTTTAAAAATAAGTAATTTTTTTACTATTATTTGGTTGTTCATAAATAGCGGATCAAAGGGATATTTTTGAAGTCAATCTAGTAATAAAATGTCGCGGAGAGATGCGCTAAATTAAGGTTGGACAGATACCTCAACGGTGTTTGGAACGAAAATGCTCAAGCCCTTGCGCACACCCAAACCTCCACACGTTGTACCCCAGCTTTTTTTAATACCAAGGCAAGTGCATGACTGGTAGCGCCTGTTGTCATGACATCATCAATGATAGCAACATGCTGGGCAGTAAACGTATGCGCAACATGAAAGGCATTTTTAAGATTTTGTTGGCGTTGTTGCGCGGATAATTGTGTTTGTTGCGAGGTATTTTTTTTGCGTGTGCAGCTGTATAAATCAAGAGGAATATGCAGTTGCTTAGATACGGTTCTAGCAATTTCAAGTGCTTGATTAAAGCCTCTTGCCCGATACCTTGACGGGTGCAAGGGTATTGGCAGCAATACTTCTGGACGCGCTTGCGTAAAGTGAATGTGCTCAGCTAACAATTGGCCTAATAAGCGTGCATGTGTAAAGTGTTTACGAAATTTTAAGCCTGTGACTAAATACCTAAGTGGTTCTTGATATAAAAAAGGTGCGCAGGTGTAATCAAAAGCAGGTTGATTGTGTTGACAGCGACCACAGCGCATTGGCGTAGGGTAAGCAATAGGAAATGCTTGGGCACATTGAATGCAGCACGAAGTGTTTTTCGGCAGCGACTGATAGCAGTGATAGCATAAGTCACGTGTGTGTTCGCCAGGGTGGTTGCATAATAAGCAGGTTGCCGGGAAAAGTGCAGTAGTGATGACATTAAACCAAGCAGAGCGATCTTTTTGCATGATGAGTTAACGAATGAACACAAGGTACTCACAGTGTAGGACAATAAACAATCATTTCAATGAACAGGCCGTAAGGTAAGAAGCAAAATAGCCGAGGCGTATTGCACCACAAGGCGCAGTGACGCATGTTCAAGCACCACATCTACACCTAACCGTTCAATATTATTAACCGAGGGATGTTTTGAAAACATATCAAAAATTGCCAGTAGGGCAAAAATTTTTAGTATTAATAGGCTTAATTTTCGGCATGATGTCCTTAACGGTTAGTGTGTCGTTAGTGGGCTTATATTGGTCACATCACCTACATGAACAAACCTATTCTGATCGCTTATTACCCACGCAATACTTAGGTGATGTACGCGCATTATTAAATTCAGATATGCGTGAAATGTTGCTTGCTGTGCAGGCAGGGCAAGGGCTTGTGCAAAATGAGGGGGGGCGCAACAGCAATTATGATGTGCATTTGCGTGTTGAGCGAGTCCGTGGCGATTTTATTGAATTAAACCAATTATGGAATGATTATTTACAGCTGGCGAAAGGGACTGAAGAAATCACGTTAGCGAACCAGTTTTCCCAGCACCGCGATACCTATTTAAATGAGGGCATTCGTCCGGTTTTAGTGTTGTTAGAGCAAGAGCATTTTGTTCAAGCGGCCACGTACTTAGCAACGAAAACCGAGCCTTTATTTTTGCAGGTGGTTGAGGCACAAAAAAAATTAGTTATTTATCAGGTAAATGTTGCGAAGCAAGAAGTGCGACAAAATAAACTGCAAAACACGATAGTCATGGGCTTTGGTCTGGTTATGTTTGTGCTGGCGCTGATAATTTTTTTCCTGATTATAAACTTGATTAAAAACATCACGCGTAGAATTGCCGTCATTGAAAAGCAAGCAAAAGCCTTAGCACGGGGGCAATTGCTAGTCGAGCACCGTGACAATGCATTAGATGCAACCGAATATGCAGATGACTTAGCCCTGATTGCACAGGCGCAAAACGAGTTAGCATCTGTTTTACGCAGGTTAAATGCTCAAGTGGAAGTTGCCATTGTTACGGCACGTCAAGGTAATTTAACGAAGCGCTTAGAAGAGGGGCAATTTGAAGGCGACTTCGATGACTTAGTGCAAGGGATTAATCATGTGCTTGATGAGGTATTAAGACCTATTGAAATAAAAGCACGCACCTTAAATAAGATGGCTGAAGGTGATTTGACCGCACATGTGACCGATATTTTTCAGGGCGATCATAATCTGATAAGAAGTGCGATTAACCAATTAGCTGATGTTGCCGTGGGTGCGTTGCAAGAATTTAATGGCTTAATCATCGCCTTTGAAGCGGGTGATTATACTCAGCGAGCACAGATAGAAAATTATCAGGGTGATTGGCGCAAAATCATGCAAGGCATCAATCGTATTTTAGAAAATGTAAATATTACGAATACTGAAGTTAAGCGTCAAAATTGGATCAAATCAGGGGTGGCCGAGTTAAGTATCCAATTACGTGGTAATTTAGATATTCTGGGTTTATGTAATGCCGCTATTTGTCATATTGCGGCGTATGCAGGTGCGCAAATTGGTGGTTTTTATCATTATGATGCTGACAACAAACGCTTAAATCTTATGGGTAGTTACGCTTATGAATTGCGTAAACACTTGTCACATCAGTTTAGCTTAGGTGAAGGTTTAGTTGGGCAGGCGGCACTTGAACGTAAAATGATCGCGATGACTGATTTGCCCGATGATTATGTGCATATCCAATCAGCAACGGGAAAAGTTTTGCCACGGTATGCGTTAGTGATACCGATTGTCTATCAGAACGAATTAAAAGGCGTCATTGAGTTGGCGAGTGTAAACATACTGCCCAATGAAGTTCATGAGTTTTTATCCTTATCGATAGAAGTCTTAGGCGCAGTTTTAATCGCCGCAGAAGCGATTGAAAAAGCGCAGGTGTTATTGGTAAAAACCCAAACTCAAGCCGCACATTTACAGCAACAGCAAGAAGAGTTGCAAGTTACTAACGAAGAGCTTGAAGAACAAGCGCAACAGTTAAAACAAAATGAGGAACAGTTAAAAAGCCAGCAAGAAGAGTTACAGCAAACTAATGAAGAGCTAGAAGAGCGCACGCAGTTGCTGGAAAATCAGGCTTATGACATTACCGTTAAAAACGATCAACTTGAAGACGTAAAGCTTAATTTACAAAAACAAGCTGCGGATTTAGCCCTAGCGTCAAAATATAAAGGCGAGTTTTTGGCAAATATGAGTCATGAGTTACGTACGCCGTTAAATTCAATGCTCTTGCTTGCGCGTTCGTTGGCGGATAATCGTGGTGGTAATTTAACAGCAAAACAAATTGATTCAGCAATGGTCATGCACCAAAGTGGCTGCGATTTATTATCGATTATCAATGATATTTTAGATTTATCTAAAATTGAATCAGGGCATGCAAGCACCGCGTTTGCACGTGTGAAACTCAGTGAGGTTACCGCGCAACTGGAGGGTTTATATCGGCATGTTGCACAAGATAAAGCTCTCGACTTTACGCTGAGTATTGCGCCCAATGTGCCTGAAACCTTACTGACTGACCGTCAACGTTTAGGGCAAATTGTACGGAATTTACTGTCTAATGCCTTTAAGTTTACTGCTCAAGGGCAGGTCACCTTAGCGGTGACACTTGCAGCAAATGACCTTCATTTTGGCGCTGCTGATTTATTAGCGGCAAGCGCAGTGATTCAGTTTGCGGTGACCGATACCGGTACGGGTATTTCTTTAGAACAACAAGGAAAAATCTGGGAAGCCTTTCAGCAAGCAGATGGTTCAATCAGCAGACAATACGGGGGAACAGGCTTAGGCTTAACCATCTCACGTGAATTAGCGCGACTCCTTGGCGGCGAAATTCATTTGCGTTCTGAGCTGGGTAAAGGCTCCGTGTTTACCTTATTTTTACCTATTTATTCAGACAACCAAGTCAACTTCGCACGTTATGATGCCTTTCATGAGGCAGCAGCGACCTTAAGTTTCAGCGCGCCAGCAATCACTTCAAAGGAATTAGATGCTAGCTCCGCAGACAGTGTTAGCACGGTCGCGCAGTATATTACTGATGATCGTAATCAGCTTGCTGAGGGTGAAGGTGCTATGTTGATTGTTGAAGATGATCCACAATTTGCGCAAATTTTGGCAGATTTATGTCATGAGCAAGGGTTTAAATATCTCGCTTGTGCACGCGCTGACGAAGCTTTAGATTTATTGTCAAAATATACTGTGTTAGGGGTTAAGTTGGATATGCAGCTGCAAGACAGTGACGGTTGGTTAGTGTTAAATCGCATTAAAGAAGTCGCTGAAACTCAGCATATTCCTGTGTACGTCATTTCATCATCAGAAGAAAGCCAACGCAGTGTGCAATTTGGTGCAGTAGGCTTTTTGCAAAAACCTGTATCTGAGCAACAATTACAGGCGGCCTGTCAAGAATTAGATGGCATTATCGGTAAAACAATTAAAGAAATTTTAATCGTTGAAGATGATGATGCGTTAAGAGAGGTGGTCAATAATTTATTGGCAGGCGCTGATGTTAGGATTCAGGAAGCTGCAACAGGCGAACAAGCCTTAGCTATTATTGCTAAAACAGAGCTTGATTTAATTGTGTTAGATTTAGGTTTACCAGATATGAATGGTGCTGAAGTTTTAGCACGTGCGCGGCAATTGTCAGCAGCAAAATTACCGCCAGTATTAGTCTTTACTGGGCGTGAATTATCCCGACAAGAATATGAGCAACTGCAAAAATACGCGATTAATGTCATCATCAAAGGCGTGCGCTCGCAAGAACGTTTAGTTAATGAGGCAGCGTTGTTTTTACATCGCAGAGTATCAGAAATGCCAGAACGGACGCGTAAAATGCTGATTTCAATTCGCGATAGAGAAGCGTTATTTGTCGATAAGCAGGTATTGTTGGTTGATCATGATATTCGTAATGTGTTTTCCTTATCAGGGATTCTTGAAGAGCGGGGCATCACCGTGGTGACCGCTAAAAATGGCGAAGAAGCTTTAAATCTGCTGGAGGCTAATCCAAGCATAGATATGGTGTTGACAGATATTATGATGCCAATCATGGACGGCTATGAGCTGATAAAAAAAATTCGTAGTCAACGACGGTTTGCTAATCTCCCGATTTTAGCGTTAACAGCAAAAGCCATGCGAGAAGATAGAGATCGTTGTATTGAAGCTGGCGCTTCTGATTACATCACCAAACCCATTGATATAGATCGCTTACTGTCGTTAATGCGCGTGTGGATGTATCGCTAAGCTGATGCGCTAGCCGTTATGGCTATTCAAACAATAATGTAGGGTGGCTAAGCGGTTAGCGCATCCACCGTTTGCAGTGTGGTGGATGCGCTACCGCTTATCCACCCTACGATTATTCAAAAAATAATGTGGAGTGGCTGCTAGGCATGAATTTTTAGCACAGCCATTACGGGGCTTAGCCATTTTAATTAGTATGTAGGGTGGATAAGCGGTTAGCGCTATTCAAACAATAATGTAGGGTGGATAAGCGGTTAGCGCATCCACCACAATCATTCTAAAGGTTTAAAAATGAGCGATTATCGGCGAATATTTATTCCAGGCGGTGTGTATTTTTTTACTGTTGTGACTTTTCAGCGTAAACCCATTTTTTTAGACCCAGACAATGTTTCGCTGTTACGCGCTGCTTTTCAACACATTATGGTAACTCGACCTTTTACAATTGACGCAATTGTCGTATTACCTGACCATTTACACTGTTTGTGGCGATTACCTGAGCTTGATGATGATTTTTCAAGCCGTTGGCGAGAAATAAAAAAATACGTTTCCAAACGTATTGGCGGCGCTGGGATACGCGCTAAAGAAAAAGATATTTGGCAACGTCGATTTTGGGAGCATACCGTAAGAAATGAAAACGACTGGCAACGGCACATGGATTATATTCATTACAACCCAGTAAAACACGGGCTGGTCTTATCCCCAGCACAATGGCCGTATTCTTCGTTTTGTCGAGCGGTTGCCAATGGTTGGTATGATATTAATTGGGGGAGTCATGGACAACCCGAGACAATCCAAGACTTAGAGATAGAATAATGCTGTGTTTGGGTAGAAGTTACTAAGTATGTAGGGTGGCTAAGCGGTTAGCGCATCCACCGTTTGCAGTGTGTGGTGGATGCGCTACCGCTTATCCACCCTACGATTATTCAAAAAATAATGTAGAGTGGCTGCCAGGCATGAGTTTTTAGCACAGCCATTACGGGGTTTAGCCACTTTAATTAGTATGTAGGGTGGCTAAGCGGTTAGCGCATCCACCGTTTGCAGTGTGGTGGATGCGCTACCGCTTAGCCACCCTACGATTATTCAAAAAATAATGTGGAGTGGCTGCCAGGCATGAATTTTTAGCACAGCCATTACGGGGCTTAGCCATTTTAATTAGTATGTAGGGTGGCTAAGCGGTTAGCGCATCCACCGTTTGCAGTGTGTGGTGGATGCGCTGCCGCTTATCCACCCTACGATTATTCAAAAAATAATGTGGAGTGGCTGCCAGGCATGAGTTTTTAGCACAGCCATTACGGGGCTTAGCCATTTTAATTAGTATGTAGGGTGGATAAGCGGTTAGCGCATCCACCGTTTGCAGTGTGTGGTGGATGCGCTGCCGCTTATCCACCCTACGATT
>Ga0247842_10002942_pt1 | contig 24012 bp, 22 predicted proteins | sample LaCruzMarch2015__3_FD_192411 | JGI IMG/M metagenome (GOLD analysis project Ga0247842, IMG submission 192411) | Freshwater microbial communities from meromictic Lake La Cruz, Castile-La Mancha, Spain - LaCruzMarch2015_19m | ecosystem: Environmental > Aquatic > Freshwater > Lake | place: Spain...
TCACGATGGAAATTTAAAAATAAAACATATTTATCTGAAACCTATGGCTCCGGCTTACCCTTTGGTTTTAGAATCAATTAAAAAGGCGGATTTTCTGATTTTCGGACCGGGAGATCTTTATTCGAGTATTATTCCTTGTTTTTTGCCCAAAGGTATTAAAACGGCTATTAAAAAAAGCAAAGCTAAAAAGATTTTTCTTTGTAATTTAATGACTAAATTTGGTGAAACGAATAATTTTTCTATTTTAGATTTTACTATAGAAATGGAAAAGTATATCGGCTGTAAATTGGATTTCGTAATTTATAATACTAATATACCTACAAAAGAGAGGATAAGGATTTTCAAAAAACAAGATAAAAGTGCGCTTTATCCAGTTATGATTAACGAAGATTTAAATTTTAAAAAATTTATAGGAAATGATCTTTTAGTAAAATCGGGTCCTATTCTTCACGATCCGCAAAAAACTATTAAAATTTTAGTAAAATTATGCAAGCTGTAATTTTGGCTGCTGGTGAGAATTCTCGCTTTTGGCCGTTAAACAAAAAACATAAATCTCTCATTAAAATAATGAGTAAGCCTTTGATTTGGTATACAATAGAAGGCTTAAAGAAAAACGGGATTAAAAATCTTATTATAGTCCAGGGAGAAAGAAGAGATATTGAGGAAGAATTAAAAAATCATGATTTGGGAGTAAATATTAAATATATTATTCAGTCAGAGCCTAAGGGAATGGGAGACGCTATTTTGAAGACAAAAGATTTATTAGAAGAACAATTTTTTGTTTTAAATGCGGAAAGATTTGATGCAGAAGATTATATTAAACCAGTTTTAGAAAAATATAAATCGTCTTCAGTAAATATTATTTTATCAGGAGTGAAAACTTTAACTCCTCAGTTGTTTGGTATTTTGGAGTTGGATGGAGATATTGTTAAAAATATAGTTGAAAAACCTGAAAAAGGTAAAGAATCATCGGATATAAGAGTAATTGGAATTTATTTTTTATCTAAAGAATTTTTAAATTATTGTCAAAAAGTTTCGGAGAATATGTATTCTTTTGAAGACGCTCTCAGGTTATATATGAAAGAAAAAGAGATGAGAGCTGTAATTATAGAAAAAGAACCCGCTTCCTTAAAATATCCTTGGCATTTATTCGAGGTGACAAAATTTTTGATGGATAAATATCTGACAAAGACAAAAATATCAAAGACTGCAAAAATAGCAAAGAGTGCGATTATTCAGGGTAACGTTTATATCGGAGAAAATGTAAGAATTTTTGAAAATGCGGTCATTAAAGGTCCGTGTTGTATAGGAGATAATTCTGTTATTGGTAACAATGCTTTAGTCAGGCATTATTCTAATTTGGAGAGTAAAGCATTGGTTGGCACTAATGTTGAAGTAACAAGAAGTATTTTTCAGGAAGATGTACATTGTCATTCCGGATTTTTTGGAGATTCTATTTTTGGAAAAAATTGTCGGGTAGGAGCAGGTACAGTAGCGGCTAATATCAGAATAGATAGGAAAGAAATAAAAACTGTAGTAAAGGGAGAAATAACAGGGACTGGTCGGGATTCTTTAGGTGTGATCGTGGGAGATAACTCAAAGATTGGAGTAAACTGTTCTTTAATGCCGGGAATTTTAATAGGTTCAAATTGTCAAATAGGTCCGGCTTCGGTTGTTTCTGAAAATATTGAAGATAATATTCTTTTTCGTACAGAATTTAACGGTATAAAGAAAAATAGAGATAATTTTGTTTAAAGAATTTCTTCTTGACAGGTTTTTTGTTTCTTTGTAGTATTTATTTATCAAGGGAAGAAGCTATGAACAATTAATGGGCTTTCCCCTTGAGAAGTTCTTTAGGTAATTCTAAATGGAGGTGATTGGGAGTATGCGTAGATTCCCGACAGGATTTGCCTAGCAGTTTTTTATCTTACTTTTTTAAAGTTTTTCCAGGACTTTCAGGAGTCGGAACCTGAGTTTAAAGGGACTATAAGGTCCTAAAGCAGTGCCTCTTGAAGGCAACTACTGCTCAAAAAAAGTGGAGTTCGGGCGTTCCGCAATCGGAATTTTGTTCCGAAATCGGAACGTCCAACCCACACCCCTCATCAAAGTTTCCTTGCATTGTCTTGGAAACTTTTTATTTCCATCAGCCTTAATTTACGTGGTTGAAAGTTTATATGATATACTGATAAAAAATGTTTATTTTAAAATTAACTTCTAATAATATAAATAAAACTGCCGAGGTGGCAGCAAAATTTATAAAAAATGGCAAAGTTATAATTTGTCCGACAGATACGGTTTATGGTTTAATTTGCGACGCTACAGATAAAAAAGCAGTTAAAAGGATTTTTAAAATAAAAAATAGATCAGAATCAAAACCAGTTCCTATTTTCGTTAAAGATATAAAGTCAGCGGAAAAAATAGCGGAAATTAATGAAAATCAGAAAATATTTTTAAGAAAAAAATGGCCTGGCAAGATGACCGTGGTATTGAAAAGAAAAGGTAAAAAGAAAATATATGGTGTTGATAAGAAAACAATTGCTATAAGAATACCAAAACATAAATTAATTAATCTTTTATTTAAAAAATCAGATAATTTTTTAGCTGAAACATCGGTAAATATTTCTGGTCAGCCTCCCTTAAATGATATTAAAAAAATTATTCAACAATTTGAAAAAGGAGATTTTATTAAAAATAGCGAAGGAAAGCCTGATTTAATAATTGATGCTGGAAAATTAAAATCAAAAAAATCGTCAATAGTGATTGATTTAACCGGTGAAAAATATAAAGTATTAAGAAAGGGTTAAATAATATGTTTTTAAAACAAACCGATCCTAAAATTTATGAATTGATTGAAGCTGAGAAGCAAAGAAAAAAGGAAGGATTAGAAATGATTCCTTCAGAAAATCATACTTCTCCTTCTGTATTGGAAGCTTTGGGTTCAATACTTACAGATAAATATTCTGAGGGATATCCGGGAAAACGTTATTATGGCGGTAATCAGGTTATAGACCAGATTGAGAATTTAGCTATTGAGAGAGCTAAAGAGGCTTTTAATGTTCCTTATGCGAATGTCCAACCGTATTCCGGCAGTCCGGCTAATTTCGCTGTTTATTTAGCTGTTTGTAATCCTGGAGATACTATAATGGGACAGAATCTTCCAGATGGAGGTCATATCAGCCATGGTTGGAAAATAAATATTACATCTAAAATATTTAATAGTATTTCTTATCATGTTAAAAAAGACGGATACATTGACATGGAAGAGGTTAGAACTTTAGCTAGAGAACATAAACCGAGATTGATATGGTGTGGAGCCACAGCTTACGTCAGAGAATTTCCTTTTGAAGAAATTTCTAAAATTGCAGATGAAGTTGGAGCTTATTTTGTAGCAGATATTGCTCATATTGCAGGATTAGTTATTTCAGGAGTTCATAAAAGCCCTGTTGATTTTGCTCATATTATAACGACTACTACTCATAAGACTTTGCGTGGGCCGAGAGGAGGAATAGTTATGGTTACAAAAAAGGGTTTATTAAAAGATCCTGAGCTTGGAGAAAAAATAGATAAAGCTGTTTTTCCGGGAGGTATTCAAGGAGGACCTCATAATCATCAGACAGCAGCGATTGCTGTGGCTTTGGGAGAAGCGTTAAAACCTGAATTTAAAGAATATGGTAAACAGATTATAAAAAATTCTAAGGCGTTAGCCGAAGGATTAATGGAAAAGGGAGTTAATCTTGTTTCTGGAGGCACCGATAATCATATGGTTGTTATTGATTTAACATCAGATGGGCCAGGAAGAGGAGTATTTTTACAAGACGCTTTGGATTTGGCAGGAATTACTGTTAATAAAAATACGATACCGGCAGACCCCTCTTCTCCTTTTTATCCGAGCGGAGTTAGGGTTGGAGTTCCAGCGATTACTACGAGAGGAATGAAAGAAAAAGAGATGAAATTAATTGCCGACTGGATAGTGCAAATAATTAATTATATTAAAATTTATAAATTACCTGAGAATAAAGAAGAAAAAAAAGATTATTTGAAAAAATTTAAAGAGGAGATGATTGATAGTAATTTAATAAAAAAAATAAAGCAGGAGGTTTTAGAATTTGGTAAAAATTTTCTTATACCTTAATTAAGAAGGATTAATTAAATAAATTTGTTTAATTTATTTGTTAGTTGATTTTTCGGGGGCATTGAGAGAGCGCTCTTTTTTTTTGACCAAACCTTTAAATTGATTAAAATAGAAGCATGATAAATAAACTTCTTGATGGTAAAAAATTGGCTGAAAAGATATTAAAGGGCGTTAAAAGACAAATAAAAAGTCGCCGTTTAAAATTGAAATTAGCGGTTGTTTTAGTTGGTGATAATTCGGTCTCACAGGTTTTTATAAGAAAAAAGAAAGAAATTTGTGAAAAAATCGGAGTAGATTTTAAATTATATCAGTTTGATAAAGATATTTCTTTACAAGAATTAAAAAACGCAGTTGAAAAAATAGCTGAAGAAAAGGATAATTCTGGAATTGTGATTCAGCTGCCTTTACCCAAAAGTTTTGATATATACAGCCAGGAAATTTTAAACATTATTCCGTCGGAAAAAGATATTGATTGTTTGTCGCAGAAAAATTTGGATAATTTTTATAATGGAATATCGTTGATTTTGCCTCCTGTTGTGGGAGCGGTATCTCATTTCTTAAAAGAATATAAAATACCGATTAAAGGAAAAAATATTGTTGTGATTGGGTCGGGTAGGCTAGTTGGTAAGCCTGTAAGTAGATGGCTCTTATATAAAAAGGCGCGAGTTTTAGTGGTTGATATTCTTACTAAAAATATTTCTTCTTTGACAAAAAAGGCAGATATTATAATTTCCGGAGCAGGTAAACCAGGTTTAGTTGTTGGTGAAATGGTTAAAAATGGAGTTGTAATAATTGATGCCGGTACTATTGTTGAGGGGAATAAATTAAAAGGGGATGTTGATTTTAAATCTGTTTCCCGAAAAGTAAAATATATTACTCCAGTCCCGGGTGGAGTGGGGCCCGTAACAATTGCTTGTCTTTTGGAGAATTTAATTATTAATAAAAACAAATGAATATAGATCTGTCTTTGTTTCAATATATAAACGGATTTGCTGGGAAATCGGTTTATTTAGATTATTTAGCTATTTTTTTTGCGGAATATCTGCAATATTTTTTAGTTGTAGTTTTATTTATTTTTTTGATTAAAAATTTTAAAAAATATTTGCCAATGGTAATAGGCGGATTTGTTGCGGCCGTATTTGCCAAATTTGGTGTTGTGGAAATAATTCGTTTTTTTTGACATAGAGCGAGGCCGTTTGTAGAAAATAATGTCAGCTTACTTTTTAATCATGAAAACAGCTATTCTTTTCCTTATGGTCATACTGCCTTCTTTTTTGCTTTGTCTGTAATAGTTTATTATTATAATAAAAAAACTGGCATTATTTTCTTTATTGCCAGCTTTCTAATTTCTATTTCTAGAATTTTTTGTGGTGTCCATTGGCCTTCTGATATTTTGGGCGGGATTATTGTTGGGGTTTTTTCTGCTTGTCTGATTCTTCTGGTGAGTCAAAAAATGTTTTTAAGTGGGAAGAAAGATTCACTACAATAATAGTGATGAATATAGCATAGATAAATTTACCAACTAGTCCTCCGGATTTTGGAAAGACGAGATTAAAAAAACTTTGTATTGCGTCGTTCCAAGCCAAAGCCGTTACTAATCCAAAACTGCTCACAATTAAAGTAACCATGGTTTTACTGGTTTCTTTTTGTGCTTCTTGGATTGTTTTTAGTGGTTTATTCTCTTTTATTTTGTTTATAATTCTTTGTGGTGTCATAGTGCCGCGGGAGAGAATCGAACTCTCATGAGGTTACCCTCGATAGATTTTGAGTCTATTGCGTCTGCCAAATTCCGCCACCGCGGCATATTTATTTGTGAATTTTAGCATTTTTTCATTCATTTTTCAATCTTATAGTTGCATTCTTTATTAGAGCATTTTATTTGGTTTCTTTTTGTTTTTATCAATAAAGATTTGCATTTAGGACAGATTTTTCCTGTTGGCTTATCCCATAGGGCAAAATCACAATTTGGCCAATTTGAACAGCCGTAAAAAATCTTTCTTTTTTTGGTTCTTTTTTCAAAAACATCTCCTTTTTCACATTTGGGGCATTTTACTCCCAAATGATTTTTTTCTAAAGATTCGGTATGTTTACATTCGGGAAATTTAGAGCAAGCATAAAATTCTCCGTATCTTCCGATCCTTATTAATAATGGCGAGTTGCATTTAGGGCAATTTTTTTCTGTTGGTTTTTCGGTAATGTCGTTTTTAGAAACTTCTTCATATTTTTTCTTCAGATTTTCTTCAAATGGTTTATAAAATTCTTCAATAACAGGAACCCATTTTTTTTCTCCCTCGGCTATTTTATCAAGATTTTCTTCCATGCCGGCAGTGAATTTTATATCAACAATTTCCGGAAAATGGGCTACTAAAAGATCGCTTACCACAAAACCTATTTCGGTGGGTTTAAATCTTCTGTTTTCATCTTTTTCAATATAATTTCTTTCTTGAATAGTAGAAAGAACTGGCGCATAGGTTGATGGCCTTCCAACGCCATCTTCTTCTAATGCTTTAATTAAGCTTGCTTCGTTGTATCTTGCCGGAGGCTGAGTAAAGTGTTGAATCGGCATTAATTTTATAAATTCTAAAATTTCATTCGGTTCTAGCGGGGGCAATTCTAATTCTTCGTATTTTATGGGATAAACTTTTAAAAATCCATCAAATTTTAACATTTGGCCGTTGGCTCGGAAGATATAATTTTTAGCTTCAACGTCAATAGTTGTGGCATCAAAAAATCCTTCTTTCATTTGGCAGGCGATAAATCTTTTCCAAATTAATTCGTAAAGTTTTAATTGATGCGGTTCTAATTTTTCTTCAGTTAAAGAAGAAGGTTCTTTATCGGCATAAGCAGGTCTAATTGCTTCATGTGCCTCTTGAGCTCCTTTTGATTTTGTTTTGTATTTCCTGAAAGATCCCGCCCAGTATTCTTCTCCGTATTTTTCAATAATAAATTCTTTGGCTGCTAAAAGAGATGATTCGCTGAGGTTAAGAGAATCTGTTCTGTGATAAGTAATGAATCCTTTTTCATAAAGCTGTTGAGCTATTCTCATCGTCATTTTTGCCGAAAAGTGAAATTTATTCCATCCTGCTCTCTGTAATGTGGAAGTGGTAAAAGGTGGCAGGGGATTCCTTTTCATTTCTTTTTTCTCCACATTGATTACTTTATAATCTGAGCTTTTAAGATCTTCCACTATTTTTTCCGCCTCTTCTTCGTTTTTAATTTCCAACTTATTTAATATTTTTCCGTCTTTTTTTATTAAATTTGCTTCAAATTCAGAAGATTTAAGATTTTCTTTTTTTAATTTAACTGTAACATTCCAATATTCTTGAGGAACAAATTTTTGGATATCTTTTTCTCTGTCTACAACCAGCCTTACGGCTACTGATTGAACACGGCCGGCAGATAGGCCTCTGGCTACTTTTTTCCATAAGAAGGGAGATAATTTATATCCTACAATTCTGTCTAAGACTCTTCTTGCTTGTTGAGCGTCGACTAAATTAAGATTTATTTCTCTGGGATTTTTTATTGCCTCCATTATGGCCGGTTCTGTAATTTCATGAAAAACAATTCTTTGGTAATTATTTTTTTCTCCTAATTTTAAAGCTTGTACTAAATGCCAAGAAATTGCTTCTCCTTCTCTGTCTTCGTCAGTAGCTAAAAGGGTAGCTTCAGCTTTTTTAGTCGCTTCGATTAAAATTTTAATATTTTCCCTGGCTTTTTTAGGAATAATATATTGAGGTTCAAAGTTATTTTCTATATCAACTCCGAGTTTGCTTTTTGGCAAATCTCTAACGTGGCCGTAAGAAGACAGCACCTTATATTCTTTTCCTAAAAATCCTTGGATAGTTTTTGCTTTTGTTGGTGATTCAACAATAACTAGTTGCATGAAATATTTTTTAACAATTATTTAAAAATTATTTAATTATGTAAGATTTTTATCTGACATATCAAACATAACAGATTTTTATCGATGTACCAAAATTTTTATTGCAGTTTAATTTTTTCTATAGCTTCGGATAATATTTGGCAATACAGGTTGAGTCCTATTTGGTTTATATTTCCTGATTGTTCTTTTCCTAAAATATTGCCGGCTCCCCGTATTTCTAAATCTTTCAAAGCAATTTTGTAGCCAGACCCTAGCTCTTCAGATTCTTTTAAAGCATTTAATCTTCTTTTAGCCAAATCAGATAATCTTTTAGGATATAGGAAATAAGAAAAAGCCTGAGTGTCAGATCTGCCGATTCTTCCTCTTATTTGGTAAGCTTGTGATAATCCCAGTCGGGTGGCGTCAGCTACTATTAAAGTATTAACGTTGGGCAAATCTAAGCCGCTCTCAATAATAGTTGTAGCTACCAAAACATCTATTTTTTTATTTTGGAAGTCGGTCATCACTTTCATCAATTCTTTTTCTTTTAATTTTCCATGAGCAATGCCATATATGGCTTTAGGAAGTAATTTTTGTAAAAAATCTTTAACTTTTTCAATTGTTTCAACTCGGTTGTAAAGGAAATAAATTTGACCTTCTCTTTTAATTTCATCTTGAATAGATTTTTTTATTATTTCTGATTTAAAAGGAAGAACAAAAGTTTTAATGGGTAGTCTGCCTTCTGGGGGAGTCTGTATTAAGCTTATTTTCTTTAAAGAAGAAAGGGCCATATATAAGGTTCTTGGAATAGGAGTGGCCGAAAGAGATAAAACGTCAAGAGAAGCTCTTATTTTTTTAAATTTTTCTTTTTGTTTTACTCCGAATCTTTGTTCGTCATCAATAACTAATAGTCCCAGATCTTTAAATTCAACGTCTTTTGATAAAACACGGTGAGTTCCTATTAAAACATCAATTCCTCCTGTTTTTAGATTTTCAATAATTTTTGACTGCTCGTTCTTTGTTTGGAATCTGGAAAGCATGGCTATTTTTACTGGTAGATTTTTTAATCTTTCTTTAAAATTTTGAAAATGTTGGTTGGCCAAAATTGTTGTCGGACACAAAAGAACTATCTGTTTTCCGGAAACGGCAGCTTTTATTATTGCTCTGAGGGCAACTTCTGTTTTTCCAAAACCAACATCTCCGCAGACAATTCTATCCATGGGTTCTGTATCTTCCATGTCTTTTTTAATATCTTCAATGGCTTGGGATTGGTCAGGTGTCTCCAAATATTTAAATGTTTCCGTTAATTCTTTCTGTATTTCTTCGTCGGTTAAATAAGGAGTTCTGTCGCTTATTTTTCTTTTGGCATAAATTTCTAGCAGCTCTTTGGCTAATTTTTCTGCTTCTTCTTTTATCTTTTTCTTTGTTTTTTGCCAGAGAGAAGATCCTAGTCTTGAGACTTTAGGATCAACAAAACCTATATATCTTGATAATTTTCTTTCTAGCCCAAGAGGAACATAAAGTTTGTCGTCGGCAGCGTATTGTATTTTATAATACTTATTTTTATCAATAGTTTCTTGCCCATTATATATTCCAATTCCATGGTCTAAATGGACCAGATAATCTCCAGGTTTTATTCCTTTTAAGTCAGAAAATAATTTTTGCGATTTTAGTTTCTTTTTAAGAAAATCTTTTGCCGTTTTTTCGTCTTTTATTTCAATCGGCAGCTTTTCGATATTTTCAATTTTATTTCCTAAAAATTCAAAACGGATGGCATAATTTAAATTAATAGGGAAAATATCAATAATTCCTCCTCTTTGAGAGAATTCTCCGGGTTCAGATACTCCCATAACTTTTTCGTATCCAATTTCATCTAATTTTCTTAGCATTTCAGATATATTGTTTTTTCTATTCTTTTCTATATATATAGTGTTATCTTCAAAAAAAGCTTGGGTTTTTCTTGTTTTTAAAATTTTATTAAGATTTTCTTCAAACCAAAAATTTTCCTTTTCCAGGAAGTAGGGGGTGATGCCGGCGATTAAAATTCCGTCAGTATTATATCTTGACAAATTCATCTATTTTATTATAATATAGGAGATATATTCAAGTTGATTTTCGCCTTCCAGCCTATCTGCGAGTGGCTTAACCCTTTTAAATATTTTATTATTTAATATGGGGGATGGATTTCTAAGCAATCCCTCCTTAAAGCTTAGAAGCCTTCGTCTACAATAAAGTGCTTTATGTATTTTTATTATAGGGCTCGCAGATAGACTGGAGTGCAAAAAATAATAAGCTAAACGTCATTATCGGAGATATAAATATTTAAATTATTTCTCCGGTTTTTTTATTTAATTATATTCATTCATTGCTTTTTCTAATCCTTCTTTCATTGCTAAATTTATCGCCTCAGCGATTTTTTTTATTATATTTTTTAAAATAGTTTCCTCTTCTTTGTTAAATTTTTGAAGAACAAATTTTTCAGCGTTTTTTGGTTTTTTTATTTTTGGCTGTATTCCGATTCTAAATCTGACAAATTTCTTTGTTTTTAATTCTTTTATTATTGAGTCTACTCCTTTATGACCGGCTGCTCCACGGTCAATAGAAATTTTAATATTATTTAAGAATAGGTCTATATCATCGTGCAATATGAATAAATTAGTGGTTGGCAGTTTGTTATGAGAAAAGATTGATTTAACGCTTCGGCCGGAGTTGTTCATGAAGGTTTGTGGCTTGGCTAAAATTACTTTTTCGTCATTTACTGTTCCTTCTGAAATTTCAGCATTGTATTTTTTAGAAAATACAAAACTTGGAAAGTTATTTTCCTTTTGAAAAAAATCAATTGCTCTGAATCCTATGTTGTGGCGGGTATTTTTATATTTTTCATCTGGATTTCCCAGACCGACTATTAGCTTCATTTCCTTATTTTAGCACTTGATTTTAAAATAAAAAATAGTAGGATATGATTATAGAGTCATATACATATGAGAAGCTTTTTACTCTCTTTTTGGGAGATTTTGAAAATATTTATTATAGCCACGATAATAGTAATTCCGATCAGGTATTTTTTGTTTCAGCCCTTTTTTGTTAAAGGACAGTCAATGGAACCGAATTTTGAAAATGGGGACTATCTTATTATCGATGAATTGTCTTATAGACTTGGAGATCCGAAAAGAGGAGAGGTTGTTGTTTTTAAATATCCAAATGATATCAGTCAGCGTTATATAAAAAGAATTATCGGTTTACCCGGAGAAACGGTTGAAGTTAAAGACGGGAATGTGATAATTACTGATGATAAAGGAGAGTGGGTTTTAGAAGAGTCTGTTTATCTTCCGGGGATTATGACTCCTGGAGATGTTAAGGTAACTTTAAACGAAGGTGAATATTTCGTTCTGGGTGATAATAGGGCTTCTTCTTCTGATTCTCGGCGTTGGGGAGTTTTGCCCAGAAAAGATATTATAGGTAAAGTGGCTGTCAGAGCTTGGCCCTTTACTACTTTTGCAAAAATAGAATCACCTAACTACTAATTATAACTATGGTTAAAAAGATTAAATTTCAATCTCCTTCGGGAATGCACGATATTTTACCCGAAGAATATAAATATTTTCAGAAGGTTTATGATGTCTCCGATAAGGTGGCAAATTTTTATAATTTTCAAAAGATAGAAACTCCAATAGTTGAAGATACGGAGCTTTTCACTAAAGGCACCGGATTTTCTACAGATATTGTCCAGAAGCAGATGTATAATTTAAAAACAAAAGGGGGAGACTGTCTTACCTTGAGACCTGAATTCACTCCTGGCATTGCAAGAGCTTATATAGAACACGGTATGCATAATATGCCACAGCCGGTGAAGCTTTATTCTATGGGTCCGGTTTTCCGTTATGAAAATCCTCAAGCGGGAAGATACCGTCAGTTTCATCAAGTTAATTTTGAATTTTTAGGAGAGAAAAGCGCGGTAGCGGACAGTCAGGTAATACAGATTTTTTATAATATTTTAAAAGATCTTAAATTAAAGAATCTTGTAGTGGAGATAAACAGTATTGGAGACAGTCAGTGCAGACCATATTATAAAAAGCTTTTGGTAAATTATTTCAAATCGCGGGAACAGTCTTTATGTCTTGATTGCCGAAGACGGTTGAAGGAAAATCCTTTGAGAATTTTTGATTGTAAAGATGAAAAATGTCAGAGAGTGAAGGCGGAAGCCCCTCAAATAATTAATCATCTTTGCGAAGAATGTCATCGTCATTTTAAACAGGTGTTGGAATTTTTGGAAGAATTGCAGTTACCCTATCATTTAAACCCTTATTTAGTCAGAGGATTGGATTATTATACTAAAACAGTATTTGAAATTTCTGATAATTCGGAGGAAGGAAAAGTCCTGGGAACCTTGGCGGCCGGTGGCAGATATGATGTTTTATTAAAACTTTTGGGAGGAAAAGATACTCCGGCTTTGGGTGGAGCTGTTGGCGTGGAGAGAGTTGTCTCTTTAATGAGAGAGAAGTCTGTAAAATTTTCGAAAGTTATAGCTACAGAAGTTTTTTTGGCTCAATTAGGAGATTTAGCTAAAAGAAAGAGTTTGAAATTAATAGAGGAATTTAAGGAGGCCGGTATTCAAATAGGAGAATCTTTAGGTAGAGACTCTTTGAAAGCTCAACTGAGAATGGCTGATAAAATGGGGGCGAAATATACTTTAATTTTAGGTCAAAAAGAAGCTCTTGATGAAACTATTATTATAAGAGATATGATAAAAGGCTCTCAAGATATAGTAAAGATGGAAAAAGTGGTAAAAGAAATTGAGAAACATATAGGGAAATAAATATTAATTGATGGTAGATTGTATTTTTTGTAAAATTATAAATAAGGAAATTAAGACGGTTTTGGTTCATGAAGACGAAAAATTTATTGCTTTTAACGATATAAATCCCATTGCTCCGCTACATCTTTTGATTATTCCCAAAGAGCACATAGATTCTATTAATCATTTAGAGGAAAAAAATAAGGAATTAATAGGAGAATTATTTTTAACAGCTCAAAAAATCGCAAAAGAGCAAAAAGTCGATCAAACCGGCTACCGACTGGTTATTAATGTCGGTAAGGATGCCGGACAAACAGTAAGCCATCTTCATCTTCATTTATTAGGAAGAAAAGAATTATTAATGTAATAAAAATATGCCATTAGAAGTAAAAAAACAAGAAAGGGAAACTTCTCAAAGTATAATCAGGCGTTTTGGTAAAGCCGTAAAAGAGAGCGGTATTTTAGTCAGAGCCAGAAAGACCAGATTTAAATTGAGAAAAAAATCCCCAGAGACAAAAAAGAAAGGAGCTTTAAGAAGAGAGCAGTCCAAGAAAGAATACGAGAAAATGAAAAAATTAGGATTAAAAAAGGAAAGATAAAATAATCTAACTAAATCCAATGGCGAACTTAGAAGCTAAAATTAAGGGAGATTTAAAAGAAGCTCTAATAGCCCAAAAAGAGATTGAAGTATCTTCACTAAGAATGCTGATTTCGGCTATTGGTAGCAAGACAACTGAAAAAAGAACGAAGATATGGAAGGCTGATCAGGAGTTGTCTAGTGAAAAGCTTGAAAAAGAAAGTCAGCTTAACGAAGAGGAAATAATTGAGGTTATATCCTCTGAGATCAAAAAAAGGCGGGAGGCGATTTTGGGTTTTGAAAAAGGATGTAGAGAAGAATCGGCCAAAAAAGAGAAACAGGAGTTGGAACTTTTGCAGAAATATTTACCTGAACAGCTCTCAGAAGAAGATATTAAAAAAATAGTTAAAGAAGCTATTGGAAAAACAGGAGCTAAAGGCCCTAAAGATATGGGTAAGGTAATGCAGGAGATTATGCCTAAAACAAAAGGTAAAGCAGATGCCAGTTTGGTTTCAAAAACAGTTAAGGAATTTTTAGCTGATTGAAATTAATATGATAGAAATTAATAATCTTGGTAAGAGTTCTCTCCAAAATAAATTTTTAGAAAAAATTGCTAAAGTTATTTTAAAAGGAGAAAAATCAAAATTAATATTATCTGTTGTTTTGGTAAGTAAAAATAAAATTAAAGAATTAAATAAAAGATACAGAAAGAAAGATAGGCAGACAGACGTACTTTCCTTTATATATAGTAAGCAAGAAGGAGAAATAGTCCTTTGTACTGAAATTATCAGAGAAAATGCTAAAAAATTTAACTCAACTTTTAAAAAAGAATTAAAAAGAATTTTGATACATGGGGTTTTGCATCTTTTTGGATATAGCCACGAAGAGTCTAAGGTAAAGGCTAAAAAGATGCAGGAAAAAGAAAATTATTATTTTAATTTATGTCAAAAAATCATTTAATTACAGCTTTAGATATCGGAACGCAGGATATAAAAATTTTGGTTGTTCAAAAAAAAGGAGATAACGAAAAATTGGATGTAATTTCTCAAATTAAAGAAGATTCTCTAGGGGTAAGAAAGGGTGTTGTAACTGAACCGAACGAGGTTTCTAATATTTTGCAGACTTTACTTTTAAAAATAAAAAAAGATATCAGTAACAGAATTAATTCGGTTTATATTAATATTAACGGAAATCATTTATTCTCTTCTTTGTCTCATGGTTTGGTTTCGGTTTCCAGAGCCGACAGGCAGGTTTCAGAAACAGATGTTCAGAGAGTTTTACAGGAGGCAAAAACTATTTCTTTACCGTCAAATAAGGAAATTTTTGCCACTCATCCTAAAGAATTTATTGTTGACGGTCAGAACGGAGTAAAAGAACCAATAGGGTTGCAGGGCGTAAGATTGGAAGCAGAAGTTTTGGTCTTAGGAGGATTTTCTCCTTATCTAAAAAATTTAACTCAGGCAGTTTCAGGGTCTGTTTTTCATATTTCAGACAGAACTCCCTCTCCTATAGCCGCAGCAAGGGCTTGTTTGACTGATAAACAAAAAGAAATAGGTACAGCTCTGGTAGATATCGGGGCTGGTACCACCGGAGTGGCTGTTTTCGAAGAAAGAAGATTAATTCATTTAGCGGTTTTGCCAATTGGTTCAGAAAATATTACAAAAGACATAGCCATTGGCTTAAAGACAGATATTGAAGTAGCCGAGAAGATAAAAGTTGAGCATGGGACTTGTCAAAAAGGGAGAGATGTTAAAGAGAAAATTGATATAGGAGAAGAAAATCCTTTGCTTTTTTCTCAAAAGCAATTGGCGGGTATTATTGAACCGAGGGTTTCTGAAATTTTCAGGGAAGTAAGTAAAGAATTAAAGAAGATTTCTTCGGAAAAATTTCTGCCGGGAGGCATAGTTTTAACCGGGGGCGGGGCAAAAATACCTGGGATTGTAGAGTTAGTCAAAAAAGAATTAAAACTTCCTTGTAGAGTCGGTAAAATTCAAGGTTTTTCAAGTTTAAAAGAAGATCCTTCTTGGGCAACCGTTTGTGGTTTGGCTTTAGGTGGATCTGATTTGGAAGAAGAAACAACGTCTATTGGCAATATTTTGGAAAAGTTTTTTAATTTTTTAAAAAAAGCTTTTAAAAATTTTGTTCCATAAAAAATAATGAAATCAATTTTAAAAATAAAAAAAATAAAAGTTGTTGGGGTTGGAGGATCAGGATCTAACGCTGTTTCGCGTATGAAAAAATGCGACATTGAAGGTGTTGAATTTATTGCCATAAATACAGATGCTCAAGATTTAGTAAAAGCAAAAGCTGATGTAAAACTTCGAATTGGAAAAAAGATAACTCAAGGATTGGGAGCCGGTATGAATCCTGAAATAGGAAAAAAATCAGCAGAAGAAAACAGGGTGGAAATTACAGAAATTCTTAAAGGAGCAGATATGGTTTTCGTAGCTTATGGTGCTGGCGGAGGAACAGGAACCGGAGCTGGCCCTGTTGTTGCTGAAATTGCTAAAAATTTAGGAGCTTTAACTGTGGCTGTAATAACAAAGCCTTTTTCTTTTGAAGGAACTTATCGTAAAAATTTAGCTGAATCAGGAATTAGAAAACTTAAAGAAAAAGTAGATACTTTAATAGTAATTGAAAACGATAAATTGTTACAAAAAATAAATCCTAAAATTCCGCTCTTGAATGCTTTTTGGATTTGCGATGATATTTTGCGGGAAGCGGTTTCCGGTATTTCTGATTTGATAATAAGGCCAGGTATTATTAATGTTAATTTTGCTGATATTAAAACTGTAATGAAAAATTCAGGTACGGCGATTTTTGGAATAGGTTCTGCTCGTGGAGAAAAAAGAGCGGAGTTGGCCGCGAAGGCAGCACTCAGTTCTCCTCTGCTTGACGTTTCTCCTAAGGGAGCTAAGGGAGTTTTATTTAATGTTGCCGGCGGAAAAGATATTTCTCTTTCTGAAATTGAAGAAATTGGTAAAATTATTACTCAGGAAGTGAACCCAAGTGCTAAAATTATTTTTGGAGCAGTGCAAGACGAAAAATTAAAAGAGGGAGAAATAAAAGTAACTCTTATTGCCACCGGTTTTTGAGGTGTGGATAACTCAAAAATTGAAGCTGACTTGACTGGGTTTGACCCGGTTTTTTTATTAAGTTAAAATAATTTAATGTCTTCTTCTAGCAAGATATTTTTTTATAAAAAGATGCAAAACAAAATTATAAAAATACAAAAAAGAGACGGAACAACTGTTGATTTCGATCAGCAGAAGATTACTAACGCTGTTTTTAAAGCGATCACTGCTACTGGTCATGGTAATGGTGTAAAATCAAAAAAAGTTTCAGAAAAAGTTGTAAAAATATTAAACAGACGATTTAAAAAAGATGAAATTCCTCAAGTTGAGCAGGTGCAGGATATTATTGAAGAAGTTTTAGTCATGGAAGGCTTAGTAGAAACTGCTAAAGCATATATTTTATATCGTGAACAAAGAAGAAGAATCAGAGAAGTGGTAACATTCTCAGAAGAGGCAGTAGATAGAGTTGATCAGTATTTGGAAAAGCTAGATTGGGAAGTTCAGGAAAATGCAAACATGGCTTTTTCTCTTCAAGGAATGAATCATTATGGAGTTTCTTATATTATTAAAAAATATTGGTTGAACAAAGTTTATCCGAAAGAAATTAGGGAAGCAAATGAAAATGGAGATTTGCATTTGCATAATTTAGATACTTTAGGTCCTTATTGCGCAGGTTGGGATTTGTATGATTTATTATTAAAAGGTTTTGGCGGAGTGACTGGAAAAATTGAAACTAAACCGGCAAAACATCTCAGAACAATTTTAGGTCAGGTTGTAAATTTTCTGTATACCATTCAAGGGGAAACAGCAGGGGCTGTAGCTTTTTCTAATTTTGATACTTTGATTGCTCCTTTCATTCGTTACGATAATTTAAATTATCAGCAGGTGAAGCAAGCTATGCAGGAATTTTTATTTAATATGGCAGTTCCTACCAGAGTTGGCTTTCAATGTCCTTTTTCAAATATTACTTTAGATTTAAAACCTTCTCCTGTTTTTGCCAAACAGCCGGTGATTGTTGGAGGAGTTCCTCAACAAGAAACTTACGGAGAATTTGAAGAAGAGATGAAAATATTTAATAAAGCATTTTATGAAACGATGCTTGAAGGAGATAAATCGGGCAGACCATTTCATTTTCCAATTCCGACAATTAATATTACTAAAGATTTCCCTTGGGATGATCCTGCTTTTGATCTTATTTTTGAAGCTTCAGCCAAATATGGCACAAATTATTTCGCTAATTATCTTAATTCGGATATGAAACCGGAAGATGTGAGAAGTATGTGTTGTCGTTTAAGACTTAACTTAACAGAGCTCTATAATAGGGGCGGGGGAGGACTTTTCGGCTCTGGAAGCAAGACTGGGAGTATAGGAGTGGTTACTATAAACATGCCAAGAATAGGATATCTTTCCAAAACTAAGAAAGAATTTCTTGAAAGACTTGAAAAAATGATGGATTTAGCAAAAGAAAGTCTGGAGATAAAGAGAAAGACAATTGAAGAATTTATTTCAAAAGGTTTGTATCCTTATTCTCGTTTTTATTTGTCAGATATTAAAAAGGCGAGGGGCGGATATTTTGCCAATCATTTTGCAACAATAGGATTGTCTGGCATGAACGAAGCTTTATTAAATTTTATTGGTGAGGATATTGCCACTAAAAAAGGGAGAAAGCTAACAGCTGAGATTTTGGGTTTTATGAGAGAAAGATTAGTAAAATATCAAAAAGAGACAAATAATATATATAATTTGGAAGCCACTCCGGCTGAATCAACAGCTTATAGATTTGCCCAAAAAGATAAAGAAAAATATCCTGAAATAATTTGTGCCGGTACGAAGAAAATTCCTTATTATACAAATAGTTCTCAGTTGCCCGTTAATTATACTGATGATGTTTTTGAAGCATTGAAACTTCAGGATGATATTCAAGCTCTTTATACTGGAGGAACGGTTTTACATTTGTTTATTGGTGAAAAAATAAACGATGTTCAAACGGTGAAAAATTTAACTAAAAAGATTTTTGAAAATTATCACCTTCCTTATATAACCTTCACTCCCACTTTTTCAATTTGTCCCAGTCATGGTTATATATCAGGGGAACATTTTCATTGTCCGCATTGCGCCATTAAACAACCTTGCGAAGTGTATTCAAGAATAGTTGGGTATTTACGTCCCGTGTCTCAATGGAATACCGGAAAGCAAGAAGAATTTAAAGATAGAAAAGAATTTAAAATCAAAAAAACTGAATTAACTCAGGTTACATGAAGATCGGCGGTCTTCAAAAAACTACTCTAATTGATTTTCCTGGCCGCATTGCAGCCACCGTTTTTCTTATTGGTTGTAATTTTTCCTGTCCTTGGTGTTATTCTTCGGAAATAGTTTTGCCTGAGAAAATAAAAAATCATCCGATTTTTCCCGAAAAAGAGTTTTTTAAATTTTTAAAAGAAAGAAAAGGACTTTTAGAGGGAATAGTTGTATGTGGCGGAGAACCTACTTCTAATAAAGATTTACCTGTTTTTATTAAAAAAATAAAGAAAATGGGGTATTTTGTGAAGCTTGATACTAATGGATCTAATCCTAAAATGCTCGGAGAATTGATTAAAAAGAAATTAATTAATTATGTTGCTATGGATGTAAAATTGCCGAAAGACAGATACGGGGAAATTTTTAGAGGTAATATAAAAGTTGAAGATATTGAAAAAAGCATTAAGATTTTAAATAATAGTAATATAGATTTTGAATTCAGGACGACAATAGTTCCGACTATTCATCAGAAAAAAGATATTTTAGAAATTGTTCGTTGGATTTCTCCGGCTAAAAAATATTTTTTACAAAATTTCCGTGCAGAAAAAACGATAAATCCTGCTTTTATCGAAATAAGACCATATTCTCAGGAATGGCTTTTGGATATCCAAAAGACAATCGCTCCATTTTTTGAAATTTGTCAGGTAAGATAATGTCAATTTCTAAAATATTCCTTTTTCTTTGTTTGTCGTTTATTAGTGGAATATTCTTAGATTCTTTCTTGAAAACATCCCAGCTTATAATGCTTGGATTTTTAATTTTAGCTTTGATATTAATTTTTATTTTATGGAAATATAAAAAAATAGTAATTTTTGGTTTTTGTCTTTTATTCCTTGTTTTTGGTATGTTTCGGCATCAACAATTTGAGATGACTGTAATAAATAATGAATTAAGAAAACTTAATAATTCAAATGAAAACATAACTATCGTTGGGATAATTGATGAGGGACCGGATATTAGAGAAAAAAGTATTAAGCTTAAGATTGAGGTAAAAGAAATTTTAAAGGGAAACGAATCTTTTTCTGTTCAAGGTAAAATTTTAGTAAGCACTTGGCGTTATCCTGAATTTAAATATGGGGATAAATTAAAAATAACAGGAAAATTAGAAACTCCGCCGGTTTTTGAAGATTTTAATTATAAAGATTATCTTAAAAAAGATGGTATTTATTCGGTAGTAAATTTTCCGAAAATCGAAGTGATTGGGCAGAGTTTTGGGAATCCTGTAATTAATATACTTTTATCTTTTAAAAATAAATTTAAAGATATTTGCCGGGTTTTTATATCTGTTCCCCAGGAAGGGCTTTTGGAGGCATTGGTTTTCGGAGACGAGGAGAATATTTCTCAAGAATGGAAAGATAAATTTAATTTTACCGGTACTCGTCATATAACAGCTGTTTCAGGAATGAATATTACAATTATTGCTTCTTTGATTTTATCTTTTGCCTTGAGTTTTGGTTTGTGGAGAAAACAGGCATTTTATTTGTCCGTATTTATTCTTTTATTTTATATTTTGATGATAGGTGCTCCGGCTTCAGGGGTGAGAGCTGGAATTATGGCAGCTATTTTTATGTTAGCTCAGTATTTTGGTAGAAATTCGTCTTCTTTAAGAGCAGTTGTTTTTGCCGCTTCTTTGATGTTATTTTTTAATCCTTTTCTTTTATCTCTTGATATAGGTTTTCAGCTTTCTTTTTTAGCAATTTTGGGAATAATTTATATTCAGCCGACAATAGATAATTTTTTAAAAAATATTCCTAATCCAAAAATTTTTCCTGTAAGATCTACTTTATCAACAACCTTATCTGCTCAAGTCTTTACTTTGCCAATTTTAATATATAATTTTGGCTATATTCCTTTGATTTCTCCTTTTACCAATATTTTGATTGTCCCATTTTTGGCACCTATTACCATTTTGATTTTTATTTTTAGTTTTATGGGAATGATTTTTTGGGGTTTTGGCTGGGTTTTATCCTGGCCTGTTTGGCTTTGTTTAACATATATTTTAAAAATTATTGATTGGTTTTCTAAAATTTCCTGGGCTTCTTTTGGAGTAGAGGATGTATCTTGGATTTTTTTAGCTGTTTTTTATTTATTTTTAGCTGTTATTATTCTGAGAACGCAGAAAAGGCAAAAATTTAATTTTTTGTAAGACAGCTTTATTTTTAGTCTTTCATGATATAATGAATTTGTTATGCAAAAAGCATGGTTAATCGCAGTGAATATGGGTTATGGTCATCAGAGGACAGCTTATCCTTTAAAAGATTTGGCTTTTTCGGGTAAAGTTATTCAGGCTAACGATTATGAAGGTATTTCCGCAAAAGATAGAAGGGTATGGGAAACAAGCAGAAATGTATATGAATTTGTTTCATCTTTTAAAAGAGTTCCTCTTTTAGGTAACTTTGTTTTTTCTATTCTTGATTTTTTCCAAAGGATTTTTAGTTTTTATCCAAAAAGGGATTTATCTAAACCTTCTTCTCAACTGAAGCAGGTTTATTCTTTTATTAAAATGGGTTGGGGTAAAGATTTGGTTGAAATGCTGAAAAAAAATCCTTTGCCCATAGTTTCTACTTTTTCTGTTCCGGCTTTTATGGCAGAACATTTCGGTTATCCTGGTGAAATTTTTTGCGTTGTTTGTGATGCGGATATTTCCAGAAGCTGGGCGCCTTTTATTCCTCAAAAAAGCAGAATAAAATATTTTGCTTCAACTCAAAGATCAGCTGAAAGGCTTAAACTTTACGGAGTGAAGCCTGAAAATATTATTTTAACAGGATATCCTTTACCTAAGGAATTAATAGGGTCAGAGTCTTCAGAAATATTAAAAGAAGATTTTAAATATAGGCTTTTAAATCTTGATTCAAAAAAAAGATATTTTGAGAAATATAAAACGTTAATTGAAGAAAAGTTGGGAGTTTTGCCTGAAAAATCTGATCATCCTTTAACGATAATGTTTTCGGTTGGAGGAGCAGGATCTCAGAGAGATATTGGTATTAATATAGTAAAAAAATTAGCAAAAAAAATAAAAAATAATGAAATTAAAGTAATTTTATCGGCAGGTGTTAGAATAAAAGTTAAAAATTTTTTTGAAAAAAGTTTAAAAATTTTAAATTTAAATGAAGGAGTAGAAATACTTTTTGAAAAAGACATGGATAGTTATTTTAAAAGATTTAATGAGAAATTAAAAAAAATAGATATTTTATGGACAAAACCTTCGGAACTTTCTTTTTATTCTGCTTTAGGCTTACCTATTATTATTGCTCCAGCGGTTGGTTCGCAAGAAGATTTTAATAAAAGATGGCTTGAAAAATCTGGTTTTGGAATTTCTCAAGGGGATCCTGATTATGTTGATGAATGGCTTTTTGATTGGCTGGATCAAGGGTATTTAGCTGAAGCAGCATTTGAGGGATTCGTTGAAGGCGAAAGACTCGGAACTTATAACATCGAAAAAATAGTTTTAAAATGAATTGGCTTTTAATAACAGTTTTAGCTTATTTTATTTTGGCCGTTGTTTTTTTGATTGATAAGTATCTTTTATCGAAAGAGATTCCAAATCCTAAATTGTATGCTTTTTTTATTGGTATTTCCGGCGTTTTACTTTTGCCTATAATTCCTTTTATAGATTTTACTGTTCCTTCCATATCTCAAATTATTTTAAGTTTTTTGGCTGGAATTTCTTCTGTAGCCGCGTTATATTGGTTTTTTAAGGCATTAAAGGATTTTGAAGCATCAAGGGTTGTTCCTGCAGTTGGAGGAATGGTGCCTTTGTTTAGTTTTTTTCTCGTCTATATATTTTCTTTCGGCAAAGAAGGGTTATCTTTGCATGGAATTATAGCTTTTATTTTATTGGTTACGGGCAGTGTCTTAATTACGTTTGAAAAAGGGAAATTTATTACGATGAAAAGTTTAAAACTTTGTCTCGTATCTTCATTTTTATTTGCCTTGTCTTTTGTTTTAGCAAAATATGTTTATATGAGTCAGCCATTTTTATCCGGTTTGGTTTGGATAAGAATTGGGGGAGTGTTAATGGCTTTGGCGTTTTTTATATTATTCCCAGGTATTAAAAAAGAAATTTTTGAACAAAAAAAAGTTGTTAAAAATAAAACAACGGGTATTTTCATCGGGAATCAGATTGCGGGGGCAGGGGGTGGTTTATTACAAAATTGGGCTATTTCGTTGGCTCCTTTAGCTTACGTTTCAATAATTAGTGCTTTACAGGGAGTGCAGTATGTTTTTTTACTGATTATTGTTGTTTTTCTTTCTTTGAAATTTCCTCAAATAATAAAAGAGGAAATAGGTAAGGAAACTTTATTTCAAAAAATATTCGCCATATTATTAGTTAGTGGCGGATTATTTTTATTGGTTATATGAAAAAAATTATATTATCTTTATTAGCGGTTGTTTTTATTATTGGGATAAGTGTTTTTGTATTTTTTTTCGTTGGCCAGCCGCCTAGAGCCGAGAAAATTACTTTTGGAGTTAATTTTTCTCAAAAACATTCTACGGCCATGGGCTTAGATTGGAAAGAGAACTACACCGCTCTACTTGATGATTTGGGTGCAAAAAGATTGAAATTGGCGGTTCATTGGGATTTGATTGAGCCAGAAAAAGACATATATTATTTTGATGACTTAGAGTGGCAGATTCAAAAAGCTGAAGAAAACAATGCTAAAATTATTTTATTAGTTGGTATGAAAACTAGTCGTTGGCCGGAGTGTCACATTCCTGGTTGGGCGAAAAATTTATCAAAAGAAGAACAGCAGGCAGAAATTCTTAAAATGATCGAAAGTATAGTTCTTAAATATCAGGATAATGACGTTATTTCGGCCTGGCAGCCGGAAAATGAGCCGTTTTTTCCTTTTGGAGAATGTTCTTGGTCTGATGAAAATTTTTTAAAGGAAGAAATTCTTTTAATAAAATCGCTTGATTCTTTAAATAGGCCCGTGCTAGTATCTGATAGCGGAGAAGGGTCTTTTTGGATTAAAGCAGCTAAGCTTGGAGATATTGTCGGGACGACTATGTATAAGGAGGTTTGGGTCAGTTTTTCCTGGATAAAAACAAAAATGTCGTTTCTTCCTCAATCCGCAAAAGATTTTGGATTTTACTTCCACTATCCTTATCCACCAAAATTTTATTGGCAGAAAGCGAATATTATTAGTAAATTTTTCGATAAAAAGGTTATTTGTGTTGAATTACAGACAGAGCCTTGGTGTCCGAATCTTCTATATAATTGCAGTCTTTCAGAACAAGAAAAAACTATGAGTTTAGAAAATTTTAAGAATA
>Ga0247842_10002943_pt1 | contig 24001 bp, 34 predicted proteins | sample LaCruzMarch2015__3_FD_192411 | JGI IMG/M metagenome (GOLD analysis project Ga0247842, IMG submission 192411) | Freshwater microbial communities from meromictic Lake La Cruz, Castile-La Mancha, Spain - LaCruzMarch2015_19m | ecosystem: Environmental > Aquatic > Freshwater > Lake | place: Spain...
TGGTGTCGGTGCATCGGTTCGACGCTATTTGGTACAATACCGCTGGTAACGAGCCTTTATCAATTGTCCTTGTCCACGATCCTTGCGGTACATACCCTGATGCGGCTTTCTTCGACACAGACATAGAAGCTTCGGACGAAGAAACTATCAAGAGGTACTCTCATCGATGGAGCACGGAAATCACCAATCGTGAAACAAAAAATCTCTTGGGTAGTGCTGACCCTCAATGTCGTCTTGAAACATCCGTAACCCATGCACCGATGATTGCCTATTGGAGCTATTCGCTTGTGGTTGTGTGGTTCGTAACGCAGTTCAGGATGGGAAAGGATCTGTTCCTCCAGAGAACTCCTTGGTATTTCAGAAAGAAAAACATTACCTTCTCGGACATGCCGGCTGCAGCACGACGCAGCCATTTTGACCAAAGAATTTCGCGCGATCACGGGAAACGCGAGAACACAACAAAAATCACCCTGCCTCGCTCTACACGCGAACCCCGATTCGCAAAAAGGGCGAAACTATAGTTTATTGCTGTGGCCTCTGAGAGAGTGTTTACCGAAATTGAAACAGGACGAGAAACGTCTTTGCTTGGAGGTGGTTTGCAACTTGGGGCAATAGGGAGGAGAGGTAGGCCGCCCCAATGTGCCAAGGCATCCATTTTATGCCCAGGGAATGGTCAGAAGTACCTCTGATCATGGAAGCGGCTGGCTTACCAGGGGAAAATGTCCGTGTTGTGAAATCACAAACGCGGTGACAAAAGAGAAAGTTTTTGCTGTTCGCACGAAGATCCCCGACACTGGCGTGTTTTCCAAGACTGTACTCTAGGAGCCTATCCCTCGAATCGGTCGAGACTTAACCCCTTTGTCCACTCAAGAAAGGATCCATCGGCTGCTGGGTTATGTGTGGGTAGGATTGCTGTTTGCCTGACGGCCCCCTCACTGATCCCTCTGCACTGAGCCCAAAAGAAAGAAAAGATACGCCAGCCCTATAAAGGGACTCACCTTCGCATGAGTGCCACAGGAACAGTCTGTCCCAGATCCGGGGAGTTCTCCTGACCTCAACCCTATCGAACGAGTCTGGCTATTGATGAAAACCGAATGGTTCGAGGATTTCTTCGCAAAAACCGAACACGATCTCATTGATCGCCTCTGTGAAGCTTTGAATTGGATCACCAATCGAAAACTCAACAACCAAATAACCTGCGCCATTCGGAAAGAACTTTAGAGAAAGGGTATAATTACTATGGTATCGCCCCCGTCTAAAAAACTTCAGATTAGGTGGACTCGCCGGGCGAGAAGTCACAGTCTGTCAAATCGTTTGTCAGCCCTCATCTTCTGCACCGCTCCTTCCTTCCCGGAAAGCCATCCCACATGTTCTGACTGCCGATTATCGAATTCGGGCACAAACGGTTTTATGTCGAGAAGAGGTGTTCCGTCCACGATGTCTACATCCTCTATGTCAAGTGTGTTCTCGCTCACCCCGGTGAGCCGAACTATTGAAAGGCCGATCTGGTTGGGACGCAGCGGGGCTCTGGTTGCGAAAACTCCTCGGGGCGTGTCATCGAGAAAGGGGGTGACTTCCAGGGAGTAATCCCGTGACAAATGGAAGTGATAGATCAATATGATATACGAAAAACCTTCGAGGTCTTTCAGGCCGGGAGCGAACGCCGTATCTAACTCGACAGTTCCTTTCACACCCAAGGCCGCCTTCGGCTGAATCGGCATACCTTCAACTTTCTTGAAAGGCGAATGGATGACGCCAATGGGTTTATAGATTATCTCTTTCATGGTGTGCCGGGCTCCTGAGTAATAATCGGGTGTTGATCCTTGGAGACGACATCAAAAAATGTATTGAGGAGTATATGCAAGCCAAAGATATCATTGACGGTCCTTACGCTACCCAGAATTCCAAGCCCTTCAGTCTTAGCGTGAACAATTTCCTCTTCTTCATCGCAGATTAGGATTGTAGCAGTGGTCCAAGATATCTTCAGCAACTCGGCGAGAAACCGCACTCCGGTCATAAATGTGAGACGGTTCTCCACAATTACGAGGTGAGGGGGATCGGAACGGCATTGGCTAAAAACCACTTCGGGATCGATTTCGATTCTCGCAGAGATACCCCTTTGAGCAAGAGTGTCCCCCATCTCAACGCCCTGTTTCGGATCATTCACCAAGACTATAGCTCTGAGGTTTTGTTCAACCGGGTCTCTATCCATCTTCCTTCTTTCGGTCATCCTGCCTTCTGAGATCACCCGGAGGCAATCTTTATTAACTGAACGCTTCCAGATCAAAAACCGCACAACTCTCTTCCAAACTCGAATACGGCTCAGGCGAATGCGGGGCAGAGTCGTTTCACTCAGTGAGCTAAAATCCTAATCGAAGGCCCTGTCTGTCCAGTCTCTCTGCCTCAGGAGCCCGCGCCTCCACGCGTCCATTCTCGGCAAGATGTGCGGAAGAAGTTTTAAGGAATAATAAGAACGGGGAATCGGAATCCCGAGGAAATCACCAAAGAGGAACAGCAGGAGCAAGCGCTCCAAGCAGGCTTTTTCCTTGAGTACAACCATGGTCGGTTCTCGAATGACCGCTCCTTCCATGAATTCCCTGATCGCCCGCAAAAATCGTGACTTCCGAATCTTTTTGTTAGCCTCCACGCAATGTCTCCTGTGTCCGTGCCACTCTCCGATCACACGTGTTTCAGGGCAAGGTTCCATTTGGTTACGAACGGATTGAAGAATCGAGTGCCGCCGCTGGCCCTGGGGCGGATTCCACAGAATTTTCGGAATGGAGATATCGCAAGAGTTCTATGGCCGGTCTGCCTGCAATCGGTCTCTTGCCCCCAAATGCCGAACAGCCTCTCAAAACAGTTTCGGCCCATTGTATAAGCCACTCCTGTCCGGCCGTCATCAAGCTGGACCGCCGTGTACCCGAGCCCGATGCGCACGTCGCGAATCACATTACCTGAGCATGATGGTTCAAGGATGTCTATGAGGCGTTTCCGCAGTCGCATCTCACTTCGCCTTTGCAAGAGCACTGCGAAGAGTGTTCACCGCCAGGTCGGCACAGTGGGTGTGCTCCACCGGCAGGCCGCCCAGGTATTCCATCAAATCATTGGAGGTGATTCTCATGGCTTCTTGAATCTTGAGTCCTTTAGCCATGCACGTGACTGCACTGGAACAGGCGATCGTCGGGCCGCAGCCGTTCGTAACGAAACTGATGCGCGTGATTGTCCCGTGATCAACTCCAACGTAAAAGCCTATAGTGTCCCCACAAATCCCGCTCATTGCATCGAAGCAATCGGCGTTTTCCAACTCGCCGACGTTTCTGGGATTCAAAAAATGATCTATGATTTTTGGTGAATAGGTTTTTCGAGCCTCTTCGAGAACCAGTCCTTCAATGTCGTCAAACACTTCTTTTTCCCTGCTCATTGATTGAACCTGCTATTAAGTGAGTTATTGCGCTATCCAAAGACCACGGAGTCCCCGTTGCCGACATACAGATCACTCTGTGAGCCTTTGCTCCCCGTGCCCTTGACCAGGGAGGGGATACCCAAGCTCAACCATCCTTTGGACACCGAGCAATCCGGTGCAGTGGTTGGCAGCTATTTTCTTGAACCCGTAAGATCCCATCTTCTCTATCCAGCCGCGTTCCTCGTCTCCTAGTTTCCCAAAAGGTGCAATATGCAACCCTCCGTATAGTCCGTAGAGTTTTTCCCGGGCATTGAGGTTATTCAGTGCGTAATCGGCAAAGGCCAGGATATTCTGGTGGCAGCATCCAGTGAAGAGAACCAGACCCGCGTCCTTTACGTTGAAATAGAGTGACTGCTCCCCGCGAATCTTCAGAATGATGGGAATGTCAAAACCGACGGAAACTACCCCTTCCATCAATTTGGTGATTTCTCCCACTTGGAATTTAATGAGTTCCCCCTTGTGCTGGATCGAGTTCTTCGCTGCGGCCTTGGCAAAATCAGCTCCGCCAAGATAACTCATTGCCGGCGGCTGGAAGCTGTTTGGAATGATGATCTTTATCTCCGGGTTGTATTTGAGAATCGCCTCCAGGCCCCAGAAGTGATCGAGATGTTCGTGGGTTACGTAAAGGAAATCGATTTCGCCGTTCTTGAGCATTCGGTCCACTCCTTCCGCCTTGAAACGCTCATCCATGTATTTAACGTCCCAACCCGTGTCCACGAGGAACCTGGTTTTTGACCCGGCAAGGCTCTCCACCTCAACAAGGGAGCAACTCCCTGCGGCATTTGAAGCAGACCATTCACTGGTCCATTGATCCGCCTCTTTTGGGCCTCCTGCTTTCATGAGGTCTGCGAGGATGATTTGGTTATCCCACCAGCCCACCTCCGAAATGCATTTGATTGAAATGCTTTTGCATTCTCCAATGGCTTTCAGATCGTGGGGGCCGGCAGCGATATACTGCGCCATGAAAGCCGAGTCCAGGCTGAGTAATGCTCCGCCTATGGCCACGGTTTTGAGGAAGTCCCTTCGCCCCACTGTTTGCATATTCAGTCTCCTTTGCCGGATGAACCCCTCACAATTGATGTAGATTTCCCGAGTGGACGGTCAAGATCATAACCGCTGACACACCCAAGGCCCAAGCCTATTCAAGAAGAACCGCAACAACTCCCGGGCACGCAGCCTTTGCTTGATGGGTTGCTTCCGCAGCAGGTGGAACCCGCCGCATACCCTGATGGTTCGTTATTGACCGAAACAACCGGAGCCGACATTTGTTGCTCCAGCCGTGATCCACCGCAAGAGGCACAAATCAGATCATCGGAGTTTCTTCCGATATTGACGAGAAGTTCACTCACCTGACCGCATTCCGAACATCGGTATTCGTAGATCGGCATCAGTCTACCTTTCCTTGGACGCTTTTGGGGATGATTGCAGGACGCTTTCGAGATGGGCAGCTCTCTCGAAGTTTTCTACTCTTACATTCACTGCGTTGACTTGGCTGACCGTTTCCAGCTTCTTCTTGATGGAGCTGGCCAACGAATAGGCCATCGGACAGACAGGAGAGGATGGACGAAACACAAGGCTGACGGAACCGTCTGCTGTTACCTCAATATCGTGAATGAGATCCATGCGCATGATGCTCAAGCCGGTTTCTGGGTCGATTATCTCCGCAAGCGCCTGTCTGGCAAGCGTTTCAATGCTTTCCGTTTCCACAGGTTTTCTCCTCATGACAGAAGATCCGGCTCCAACCTCTCCCAGATCACCCGAATGGCCTGGTTCGCAGGGGAGTCACCATCCTCCACTACGCAGCGACGATGAACCATGGACCGAATCACTTGGGGATCGTAAGGAATTCGGCCGAGAACCGTAGCATGGGCTCGTGCTGAGACCTGCTCTATTTGTTCGGCTACTTCAGGGTTCACGTCATATTTGTTGATCGCCACTGAAACAGGAATCCTGAACCCGCCCACGAGCTGCATAGCACGCTCCATATCGTGCAGCCCAGAGAGCGACGGCTCGGTCACAATCAAGACGCGACCTGCTCCCGTAATCGAAGAAATTACCGGACAACCCAGTCCAGGAGCCCCGTCTACCAGAATCAGAGGTATGTCCTGTTTTCTCGCCAGAACCTTTGCCTGATTTCTGACGAGTGCCACCAATTTGCCGGAGTTTTCCTGACCAGGCAGAAGGGCAGCGTGGACCATTGATCCGAAGCGAGTTTCCGAAATGAACCAATGCCCATTCAAACCCTCTTCAAGAGAGATAGCCTGCTCCGGACAAACATGAAAACAGACCCCGCAGCCCTCGCACGAGAGGGGATTGACTACCAGCTCCGCTGTGATCGCCCCAAAGCGACACGATTCCCTGCAAGTCCCGCATCCAGAGCACTTTTCAGCATCAATCCTCGCCTTGACCCCACCCCGGAAGTCTTCCTCGTGGATGGTTCTCGGATGGACCAGGATGTGCAAGTCAGCCGCATCCACGTCGCAGTCGGCCAGCACCTTGTCTTTGGCAAGGAACGCGAAACATGCTGTCAGACTCGTCTTTCCCGTACCACCCTTACCGCTGATTATGACGAGTTCTTTCATGAAAGCGCTTCCTTGAGATTTGACTTGCTGCCGTTGATCAATTCGGTGATCTTCTTATATATTTCTAGGAACTCCCTGATATATTGAGGAGCCGAGACCACGAGAAGATTCCCCCGTGCGTAGCCCTCTGCGATCTGACGATCGTGCGGTATCTCTGCCAACAGCGGTATGCCCTTCTGCACACAGAACTTATTAACTTCCCTGTCCCCAACGTCTGAGCGGTTCAGAATCACGCCAAGAGGGATTGCGAGATGAGAGATTGCCTCGACTGCTATCTTCAGATCGTGCAGTCCGAAAGGAGTGGGTTCCGTAACCAAAATAATAAAGTCGGACCCCATGACCGTGTGGATCACTGGACAGGACGCACCGGGAGGAGCGTCAAGGATCGCCAATTTGTGAGGGTTGATCTTCGCTTTGACTGCCCTTATGAGCGGGGGAGACATGGCTTCCCCTATCCTTAGACGTCCGTGGACGAACTCAACCGGGCCGGCCAATCCAGTCTCGATTACTCCTAATTCGCGGCATCCCTCTGTTATCGCCTTCTCGGGACAGAGCAGCGAACACCCCCCGCATCCGTGACACATCTCGGGGAACGTGAGAACCTGATTCCCGATGACAACGATAGAGCTGAACCGACACACCTCACCGCACTTCCCGCACAGCGTGCATTTGTCCATCTCGACAATCGGAACCGGAACGGTTATGGATTCACACGTTTGGAGGACCGGCTTCATAAGGATGTGGCAATTGGGCTCCTCCACGTCACAGTCCAGCAGTTGAGCCGAGGAACCGAGAACCGTCGCCAAGCTTGTGGCAATGGTGGTCTTTCCGGTTCCTCCCTTTCCACTGGCCACACTGATTATCATTGGTCTCACCAATGCCCCTCAGCGTTCGGCTTGTCAGTAAAGGCAACCTCGTTCCTGTTCAGGTGGTCGAAGGCTTCTTCCACTGTTCCGGATTGCTCGATGACAACCTTTATGCCCGCAGCTTTGAGAGTGGTGAAGGCGTTTGGTCCGCAATGGCCGGTCATAAGCACATCCACCTTCCTGTCGGCCAGGAACTTGGCGGCCTGGATACCTGCGCCCCTCATGGCATTGAGGTTCTGCGAGTTGTCAACAGCCTCCAGGACGGTTCCGCTCTGATCGAGGATCACGATGTACTGTGCACGGCCGAAACGAGGATCCACCTGGGAGTCAATCTCTTTTCCCATTGACGTTACTGCGATTTTCATGACAACCTCTGAGTGACACGTTTCAGAATTGGCCTCCGCCGCAAACCTGGTTCGATTGTATCAATTCCAGCTTGCCCTGGAGCAGATGGTCGATAACCGCTCCCACCGTCTCACCTTCAGGACCGTAGTAAACCTCGATTCCCACCTGCCTCATCTGCCGACGCGCCTGCACACGAGCGTACCCGGCATCGCATACTCAGGGTTCATAGCACGGTCTTCTCTATAGACCTTAAGGATCGTCGCTACCTCTCCGGCCAACCATGCGACGAGACTTATCCCCTGCCCATGAATCTGATCCTCAATCCCGCAACTGATTGCTCCGCAGAACAACACATCGATCCCAAGCTCTTTGAGTCGAACCGCCCTAGCCTGACGAGATACTGTCGACCAGTCTTGCTCCGCGACCAGAACCTCTCTGTTCTCGTCCCGGTTGAAGATCAGCATACGTCCACACGTGTCAAACACCGGCGCGACACGCCCCTGATGTTCCGGAATAACAATCTTCATCGTCGACTCCAGCTTGATTGTAAGCAAACGTTGTGCCAAACTCTTTGAGGTGCTTGGAACACTTTCGGATAGTAGCGAACGCAGGGTTAGCCAGATCGTGAAATCAGCAAGACTAGGTGCATACTGCACCGTTTAGAACGTTTGGATGGTGCATAATGCACCAGACATGAGCAAAAGTCGAAGAGTTGTGGGGGCAACTCAAGGAAGTCCAAAAGGAGATTCGGGGCGTTTAACACGCTGAGGACCTTCCTCGGAACTTTCTTGTAGTCGTCTCAACCATACTGTCACCGCCTGCTTTCACGGCATCAGGGAAGACTCCAAAACAGCGTGCCGTGCTCTCTGGAATCTTCCGTCGCATTTCAGCATGACAGTCATTGCCACTCTATGTCCACCCTCGTTGATGCCGCCGGAATCAGTTTCCTTTTGGCTTCCATTCCTTCCAAACCTTTCCCACGAGTTCGGGTCTGGGTTTCAGTGTAGGTTCACCCGGTCGCCATCCTGCTGGAGTAGCCTCTGTTCCGTCGCTGTTTCTCACAAGCTGAAAAGCCATGATTTGCCGGATCAACTCTTCAAAGTTTCTTCCTACAGGCGGGGTCATGACTTCCATGGCCTGAATGATTCCATCCGGGTCGATCAAGAATCGTCCTCGTATGTCAACTCCTGCTCCTTCATCATATACACCGTAGACTTTGCCTATCTCACCGCCCGGATCAGAGAGCATGGGAAAGGGCACGCCACCGGGAACCATCTTGGAAAGTTCCTCTTCCTGCCAGATTTTGTGGGTGAAACGACTGTCCGTGCTCATTGAAAAAACCTGAACACCAAGCTTCAGCAGTTCGTCGTGCTTCGCGGCAACTGTCGCGATTTCCGTGGGTCAGGCAAACGTGAAGTCTCCGGGATAGAAGCAGAGCACAACCCACTTCCCTTTGTAGTCTGACAGCTTGATATTCTTGAAGCCTCCATCGGCATAAGCTGATGCTTCAAAATCCGGAGCCGGCTTGCCCACTCTTGTGACCATCTTCAATGCCTCCTTTCGCTCTTGCGTTCCACTCAATACAGCCTCAATCGCTTCTGGTGGAAGGATCGGCCCCTTTGCCGATTTCACACAAGAATCCTTGGCTTCTGCCATCGTGTACGCCTCCTTTCGGGATGTAATTTGGCCCGATAAATGGGATTATAGTAGCAGGAAACTCCTGGTGACAACTCTTCCACAGAGGGGCTGGTTCCAGACTGCGAAACCTAAAACTCAAAGACCGCTCCGGCAAAGACCTCTGAGAATCTGTGTCCGAAATGAGATTTGAGTGCGGCAGTGGCGTTTGCTCCAGTGCAGTGGGCAGTGGCGATGCACTGGACGGCGAATCGATCAAACGCTTCTATTGCCTCCGACGTTTTCTGTGTTTCCAGCATACCAAGGTGAGTTCCACCGATAATGGCGTGGAACTGTCCTATCCCCAGAATCTGAGAAGCGTATTCCAGAATGTTGCGCAATCCTGGGTGGGCACATCCAAGAAGCAGAATCCACCCGGAGTTAGTATGAACGACAAGAGACGCCTCATCTTTCACTGGGTCCGGGGCCACGTGGTTGTTACGCATCGTGTAAAGGCGCCGATCAAGTCGTTCCTCATGGATTTGGGGAATCTGGCCTGTGAACCAGAACCCGGGAAGCACCTCCTTAAAGTCGGTAATGAATTCGAAATTGACACCGACAGCTTCGAGATCGGATTTCGAGTACGGAACTCCTATGGACCGCATGGCGCCTTCATCGCTATTCTTTGCAAAGCGGGGACCCAGAGCATCCGGATGGACCACAACACGAAACGAACGGTTGAGCTTCGCAACATGCAGCATGCCACCGGTGTGATCATAGTGCCCATGGCTCAACACAACTAATGTTACGGGCGCAAGACTAATGCCAAGAATGCGTGAATTGTGAATCAGGGCCGGCCCTTGGCCGGTGTCGAACAACACTCGGGTTAAGTCCCGCTCGATCAGAGCAGAAAACCCGTGTTCTGCTACGAGCCCTTTACCTGGTTTAGCGTTATTATCTACCAGGATTGTTATTCGCGTGCGCGGCCGGCTGTTTCCCATCAATTGTCTCTCAGAAGGATGTTCCATTTTGTCACGTACGGTTTGAAAAAGCGCGTTCCGCAGGCTTCACTAATCACGCGCAGTATGCCTGCCGAATCATCCACCGTGATACCCGACAGAATTGTCACAGGTGTGTCCACGAATGCCTCGGCCAACAGAGGGGTCGATGAGCCAAGCAGAACGGTTTCCCGGCATCTAGACGCGGATTCCAGCAATTGGTCAATCGTGTTGTTAATGATCGTTGTGGAAGTGATCAAGGCAATGTCGCAAGTGCTCAAGTACTCATGAGCCTCGGCAGCAGGCCTTATGGGACCCTCAGACTCGCTGTGCTCATCGAAAATCTCTAGTTCCGCGACCTTAAATTCTAATGTCGGAACAAGCGGTCCAAAGTATCCAATCATGCCAACCTTGTCCAAAGGGAGAGGATTAAGCGCATCAAGGACATCTCCCCGAAACCCGCGAGACGGAGCCACATTTGCTAGCGCATTGGCAGTGGCCAATCCCAGAACCGACTCCAGAGGATCTCTCGATTCCAGCAGTCTTAGGAAGTCCCCTGCGGATTTCCCCACCATTGGTCGCAGTGCACCGAGAGCTGAACAGCCCCTCATAGTCTCTTTGCCGAGGGTATAGGCAACGCCGGTACGGCCGTCCTCCAGTTGGACGGCAGTGTATCCAAGGCCGACCCTCACATCACGTATCCGCAGACCTTCGCTTCTCGGCTGGAGAATTTCGAGAATCTTTTGTCTGACCCCCATAGAGATTCACCCCACTTTTGCAAGTGCCCCCTTGAGCGTGTTCACTGCCAGGTCCGCACCGAAATACCGATGGTCCATCTTCCTACAAACCTGAATTAAGCGCTCTTTCAATACCTTCCAAACTGCCCGTGTGCACTTTGGTGAGCCTCGCCGTCCTGCATATCGCGCAAAACAGCTCTGGTGACTTTCTTTCACACGGTTCCACCTTCCAACAGGACACGAAGGCTCTCAGGTTCTGAAATGTGCGATTCCAGGTTCTTGCCTATGAAAACGAGAAATCGCTCCTTGAACTCACGATTCTGGTATTCAGTGATGTCGTGTCTGCCGGCGACGAATTGAAAAACCTTCGGACCTTTCTCTTCGCGGAACTCAATGACCCCCTTGATCCGAAATATCTCTTCAGGCAGTCTCTTGACTCCGTAGAGAAACCGGTCTCGACTCAAAGGTTTATGAAAATCGACTTTTACGCTGGAGAGGGCGTCATGCCTATGCGAGACATGGAGCCTCTCAGTCTCCTCAATCCCGTTCCCGAAACCGCCATGATCGTTGATGTCGTGTCTCCCGGGACCGTACAAGAGTGACGGATTAACATCTCCGTGTACCATCGTTATCGTCGGAGCGGTTGGATTGATCGCTTTCAATCTTTGGATGACGTTGTCCACCGCGCTCTCGGGGATCAGGTCCGTCTTGTTGATCAGTAGGATGTCGGCCGCTTTGATTTGAGCGAGAGCTACCTCATAGCTGTCCAGTGATGTCAGCACATTGGCCCCATCGACCACCGTGGTAATCGAGTCGAATCTGACGAGATCACTCAGCTCTGCTATTTCATCGAGCATGTTAAGAGGATTGGCTAATCCCGTGGTCTCCAGAACGATGTAGTCAGGGCAGAAATCGGACAAAATCTGATGCACTGCTCTCTTGAGATTGCCTGCCAGCGTGCAGCAGACACACCCTTCGTCCACCTCCACCAGCGCATAATCTTGATCCAAGAGCTTACCGTCGAGTCCCGTTTCTCCGATTTCGTTTTGTATCACGGCCACAAATCGACTCAGACTGACCTGGTATTCGATGAAGCGCTGCAAGAAGGTTGTCTTGCCGGACCCGAGAAAGCCCGTCACGACAATCAACTGGGGCCGCTCGTCAATGCCCACGAGCCTCTGGTCAACTGCGTTGCGATTCAACAAGTTGTGAGCATTCCACCACAAGGGGTCTCGATAAGACGGTATTGCTTCATCCGGTGTTGTCCAAATATTAAGTTCACGAGGTTCTCCGTCGCCAGGTTTCATCCGAGAATTGCCCTTGCCGTAACCAAGAACAACGTGAATCCGATCAGATTCTTCGGACGGGGTTTCCCAGTAATTACCGCCCGAATCGTATAAGATCTCCGTTCCTTCGTATCGCGCCTCACGGATGAAGACAGGCGCTTCCTCGATGCAGAAACCAAGTGACGCCGCAAGAACTCTGAAAAAACCGATGGCAACTTCATAAGACGGGAAGTCCTGATCATAGGAACCGGGAGCCACTACGTTGATCATGCGGTCTTCTTGAGCGATCGAGATCCCACTCGTAGCAACGGTCCTCTGTCGGGTCATTGTTTCGAGACACAGTCGAAACGCGTCCTGACCCCGGCTGATATCGAGATGCACTGCCCCTATATGGAAGAGTGCAGCAAAATCAGGAAAAGAGACGAAATTGCGAACTAAATCAAAGTAGTCATCTTGTTGGGTGTAGGCGATGGCCTGTACGGAAAGTGATTCTAAGAGTTCCTCTTCCGGATCTGGGAAATAACCCAGCGTGTACCTTCCTCCCATCCAGTCGGTCTTGTCGTCGCTGGCATCGAAGTGCAACGCAAAGACACCGTGACAGTCTTTGATCTTTGCCGTCCAGGCATCCACACGGGACGAACAGACCCGAAGACCACGCCAACCGATCTGGTGGCGAACCGCAGGAACGAAATTGGTCCGAACCACGAGTGTGCGCATCAGTTCCTGAGGAGCACGCTCAGGATGGGTCAGGACGCTCACTGGGATAAGTTTGGCAAGTTCCATAGCCGGTTTTTCCATATCTAGATCGCACCAGCAGCATCCTGCACCACTCTGCAGAGGGCAACCGAAAGAACCGCTCGCCTCTGATCCGAACCCTTTCAAGCTGGAAGGCATCTTCTCAGACACATATTGGTTTTTTCGAAAGGCGGCCCACTCGCTCCTGTAGAGGAAGCCGTGGGGTTGCTGCAGTTGCCTCCTCCCGGCATCCCGCCTTCTTCTACACACCGAATGAGATGATGTCTCCGTTTCCGAGATATGCCTTGTCCTTGGAGCGGAAACGCGCAGTTCCCTCCACGACCGGATAACCAGCCGCAATAAACTTCTTCGCGCAGACTATACCGGTGCAATGATTGCAGCCGATCTTCTCAAACCCGTACTTGCCGAGTGACAGGACCAGATCGTCATACTTAGGGTCCCAGTCCTCGAACGGAGAAACGTGTAATCCACCGTAGACCCCATGAAACTTGTCCTTGGCGTACCGTATTTCGCGATATGCGGTTTCCGCAAACTGAATAATACTCTGGTGGCAGCATCCCGTGACACTCACAAGGCCCTTTTCGGCAACGTTGAAGTATAAGGACAGCTCTCCGTACACCCGACAAATTATGGGCATGCCGAAAACAAATGAAGCCATGCCCGGTTGAATCTTTGTCAAGCCGTTCTTAGCGACGATCACCTTTCCTTTGTGACCAGAGTCCTTGATGTACTGATTCCCTTCAGGGAAGAATCCCTCAGGAACGTAAATCGTTATGGTGGGGTCGTATTTCAACGTCACTGGCAAGCCCCAGAAATGATCGAAGTGCTCATGCGTGATCAAAAGAGCCTCGATCTCCCTGTTCGCCAGCATCTTGTCTATTCCTTCCCTCTTGAAGCACTCGTCCATCCATTTATAGGACCAACCAGAGTCCAGGAGGTACTTGAGTTTCTTGCCTTCGAGATCTTCCACCTCGAGGAGCGCCGCGTAGCCACCGGCGTTCTCAGGGTGGACCGAAAGCTTGGAGGTTATCTCCCAAGCATCCTCAAGTTTATCCGGCAGAAGATGCTTGATCTTGGCAATGCCTGCCTCGTATGAGCCTTTCGCAAGGCCGTTCCCATCGCCGAAGGGCGGCCAATTATAGGTATACTGGTTGACGAGCAATCCTCCGGCGCCCTTTATGTCCCCCATGAGGACCGCGTTCTCAAACCAACTCGTCTCAGAAATGTTGGTTACCTTGATGCTTTTGCAGGCGCCTATATCGGTGAGCTTCCGTTCAATCTCAGGGAAGAACGCTTTGCGCCAGGGAGAATATGAGTACACTCCCATACCCGCGATCGCCCCGCCCATCACACCGATGGCAGCGCCTTTGAGAAAATCTCGTCGCTTCATCTGAGTCTTATTTTCAGCCATTTTTGTCACCTCCATTCCCCTCCGGCTACTGATAAACCAGAGTTATTGCGGTGCCGGCCCATCGGATAGCGAAGCAACTGACAAAATAGAGTGCCACCCCGGCCGCGGCGCCTACACCTACCCCATAACCCAGAGACGGACTCCATCTGACTTCCCGGATCAGAGCCTGCTTCGCCTCATGATCCGCTGCCACCTCCTCAGCAGTTTTGGGAACCATTTTCCAACCCGGCCAGTTATCCATGAACCAGTGATGCACCAGCCAAATGTCAATGAGCCAGATCGTTGGGATCATGGGAAACTGCTGCGGATGGGAAAAGCCTTTCTGGGTACCCAGAAAGAGGTGGGATGTTTTGTAATAGAAGGCGTACAACGCGAGACCGCCCACGATTGTGAGAGCTGTACGGATCAGAACGTTTACCGGCAAGCTGTACTTGGAGGGCCAGTTTCCACAATAGAAGGTGATAAAAAGAGCCGGCACAAGAAAAAACACAGCCGTCTCACCAACATGCAGCCATCTCCAGTCCGGGGCAAAATCGCGTTTCGTGCCGCGGATGGCTTCTCCCCAGGTCAATTCCTGGGCGAAGTACAGGAAGAAGTGCAGGCATAGGGCAATGGCGATAATGCCAAAGAAGGCTGAAAACCGCCGCAAGGTATTGTTCTTGATCAGGCAGAAGGGATAGCGCTCCCATATCGTCTCCACCAACCAGACGGAGACCGTGCAGCACATGATCCAGGCCACATGGAAGTTGCCTGATACCGTATCAGCAAACTTCTCCCAGTACGGCGGCGCGATTGAAGTGAAATACTGCCATGGATAGTAGAGTATCCCCATGTGCGGGTGCATGGTAACGAAGAACAGAAGGGTGCTGAGAAAAGACGTGGCCATGAGGATGCTGAAGCCCTTCGACGGTTGATTCATGTCCTGCCACGGCGCCCCCTCAAATGCCACCACCCATGCTGGGCTGAGCCATGAAGCGATTGCCGCAAACATAAGAATCGCGAGCGAAGCGTATTCGATGGCGAAAAACTCCGTGATACCGGGGAGCTTGGTCAGCCTTCCCGGATTGAAGTACGCAAGGCCGAAATTCCCTAAAATGCCCTCAAAAAAGCCTTTGATTAGGACGTACAAGATAACTACCGAGATCAAAGTAAGAACAGCCCCCTTGACCAACGGGTGAGTTCGTTCCAGCCAAGCCTTCTTGAAGGGCCAATAGCCGAAGATGTAGACCATCCAGATGAGGATGATCAACCACCAACGAGTGTACATGTAGCCTACATACGGAGTGTACATCCGCATCAACCCGTGCGGATCCTGGAAAATCCACCATGTCACGTAAAAAATAGCCAAGGTGAACACGAGGGATACAAGGGCCGGGATAGGCCCTCCCCATCTCTTGACTAGTTTTCGCTCATCGAGGTAGTTCATGCCATATCTTTCCATGAGTCCCTCCTTTACGATACGTACGTCCGAGTCCGTCGTAACAACTGTGTAGCTACCAGTGTGCTTCGACATTGGACTGATCGGCAAACGTCACTTCATTGCCATGGAGGCGTGCCAGTGCTTCTTTCACTGTTCCGGATTGCTCGATGACAACCTTTATGCCCGCAGCTTTGAGAGTGGTGAAGGCGTTTGGTCCGCAATGGCCGGTCATAAGCACATCCACCTTCCTGTCGGCCAGGAACTTGGCGGCCTGGATACCTGCGCCCCTCATGGCATTGAGGTTCTGCGAGTTGTCAACAGCCTCCAGGACGGTTCCGCTCTGATCGAGGATCACGATGTACTGTGCACGGCCGAAACGAGGATCCACCTGGGAGTCAATCTCTTTTCCCATTGACGTTACTGCGATTTTCATGACAACCTCTGAGTGACACGTTTCAGAATTGGCCTCCGCCGCAAACCTGGTTCGATTGTATCAATTCCAGCTTGCCCTGGAGCAGATGGTCGATAACCGCTCCCACCGTCTCACCTTCAGGACCGTAGTAAACCTCGATTCCCACCTGCTGAAATCCCATCAGCGGCCTCATGCCTATTCCACCTACTATCAAGGCATCCGCCTGACTCTGGTGGAGCAAGTTCACCGGGGCTTGGCATCCTCCTTGTGTATGGGGAGGGTTATTGACAATGGATACGTCGCGGATTTCTCCGTTCTCGACGCGTATTAACGTAAAAGCATCGCAATGCCCAAAGTGGCCTGAACGTACTGATTCCAGTCCTCCTGGGTGCATGGACGGTACAGCTATGGTTTTAGAAAACATTTACGGTAATCTCCTCTCCGTTTCAATCTGACTAATATTATCAGCCGCCGCAAACTGCAACGGCCCTTTTCCGTTCTTCACAACTCGGTCAGTCCTCTTGGCCAATTCCCTGAATATCTCGGAGACTTTCGAACCGGAATCGAAATTGGCTATCGGGATTCCCGCGTCCCCGGCAAGGACAACATTGGGGTCAATGGGTACAGCACCGAGGAACGGAACCATGAGTTCCTGTGCCGCTTTCTCCCCACCACCGGTCTTGAATAAGTCAATCTTTCCCGCGCAGTGCGGACATGTCAGCCCGCTCATGTTTTCGACGATCCCGAGTATGTTCATCTCAAGGTTTCCTGCAAAAACCACGGATTTTCTCGAATCGAGAAGCGCAACGTCCTGGGGGGTTGTCACCACGATTGCCCACAGAGGCCGGCCAAGAATTTGGGCGATGCTCATGGACTCGTCCCCGGTCCCCGGTGGCAGGTCCACGATCAGATAGTCCAGTTCACCCCAATCCACGTCGGATAAGAATTGCTGAAACAGGTTGTGCTTCATGGGCCCTCGCCACGCCACCGGCGTGTCAGAATTGGGCAGAAGAAAAGCGATGGACATGACTTTCAAGTTCGCAGATACCTCCAGGGGAAGCAACCCGGCAGGCCCGGCCTCGGTGCTCGCGCCTTCCAGACCCAACATCTTGGGTATGTTGGGCCCATGGACATCAGCGTCGAGAATCCCCACTCTATGACCGCCGGCAGCAAGTGCCACCGCCAGATTTGCCGTAACGGTGGATTTGCCTACTCCTCCCTTGCCGCTCATAACGACCAGGCGATGTTTGATCTCGGACAATCTTTCTGCGATGCGATCGTCCATGTGCCGTTGCTGCGTGTGAGTATCACACGAATCGGCAGTGTCACAACTTCCGCAAGATTTTTCAGGTGAGCACGTATTGGCTTGCGACATCTATTTGATGGCCTTTCCCTCTCATATGAGAGTCGAAGATTCACACGCACAACAAGTCATGGCTACTCCCGCGCCATAAGTGTTCCGCATTTAGGGCATTTCTGCTCGAAGCAGGGAATTCTCGTTTGATGCGGAGTTCTTTCCCCGCAGCTTGGGCAAATGCAGTCTCCGCCGGGACCTGCCCGACGACCACCTCCTCGACCTCCGCCTCTTCCCATACCTTTCCCTGATCCGGGCCCTCGGCCCGGTGGGCTCGTTTGATCTCCTCTTGGCATTTTATCTCCATCCTTTCAAGAAGTTAGCCTGTCATGTTTCAAGCCGGGCTCACATGAATGATTATATTGTCACTCATGCGGGGGTCGGAGATTCATTGACCTGCTGTCGGCGCTTACCCGTTCCAACACCGCGTTCAACGATCCACCCCCCAACGCCTGGCGTCATTGGACTTACCCCTTCTTTTCCATCTCTTCCAGGCGACCCTTCATTGCGGCGATCTCATGCTCTGCGACTGCCAGTTGCGCCTTCAGTGCTTCGGCTTCCTCCGCGGGTGACAGGGAAGCCGCACCAGCAAAAGGCCCTCTGTACCACCCCATCCCTTGGCCACCAAAGCACCGACCTTTTCCTCCGCCCCAGGGCACACCACCGCGACCGACTCCCTGGAGGTTTCCTCTCAATGGACCGATTCCTTTTCCCGCATAGGTCACACATCGCCCTAAGCCTCGTCCGGTTCCGGGTCCGGCTCCAGATGGGCCTGTTCCGTCTAACCTTGGCATGGCTTCTTCTCCTTTGCTTTGAAATTAACTCTCTGATTCCATTGGCCTCTACCCCCCTGCCTCATCTGCCGACGCCGCCTGCATACGAGCGTACCCGGCATTGCATACTCAGGGTTCATGATCGTGCCGACTCTAAAAGCCGTCAGGATCTTCGGCACATCTCCAGCCAACCATGCAACTATTCGGATGCCTTGCAGATGAATCTGATCCTCAATCCCGCAACTGATTGCTCCGCAGAGCAAAACGTCTACACTAAGCTCCTTGAGACGTGTCACTCTGCCTTGACGAGAAACCACCGACCAGTCTTCCTGGGCGACAATTTCCTCACTGTCGGCCCCGTGGGCGAAAACCAGAATGCGTCGGCATGTATCAAAAACCGGTGCAATACGGCCCTGATGTTCGGGAATTGCAATCTTCATCGTCGACTCCAGCTTGATGGTAAGCAAACTATGTGCCAAACTCTTTGAGGTGCTTGGAACACTTTCGGATAGTAGCGAACGCAGGGTTAGCCAGATCGTGAAATCAGCAAGACTAGGTGCATACTGCACCGTTTAGAACGTTGGGACGGTGCAGTATGCACCAAACTTTGAAGACGATAGACGTGTCTAAAAGAAGGAGATACAACAACTGTCGATGAGGTTTTCGTTTTCGTTCGAGGTCCGGGCCAGAGCATGGAGATTGGCGAGGTTGAGAGAACTGTGTTGGCCATGCTCATGAAAGTGGGAAGAGAGGCTCTGGCGTCATATCTTGACGAGAAAGGTACGGGTTATCGGGGCGAGGAGATTGTCAACGCACAGGGCGAGACATTGCCGTATGTGCGTGACAGGAAATGCGCGTACAGGTCTGTTCACGGGGTCATTGAAATCGTGCTTACTACCAGGCAACAGGCACGGCGGGTATTTTTCCGTTGGAGGATGAAATCAACCTTCCTCAAAGGGGTTATTCATATTTTCTTCAGGAAATCTCTTCAAAGCTTGCGGTCAACGGGAGTTACGAGAAGGCTTGTGAGGTTTTTGCTGATATTTTTCCCGTCGCCATCCCCATCATACCAATTAGCGTTCTATAAGGTAATATTTAAGTAAGGAAATAAAGTCATCGAACGTAATCCCTCTGGGTCAGCTTCGATTCTCCTAAGACCCTCGCACAAGGCTTGTTCAACCTGATCCAACGATGCAAACGCTTCGTTATGGAAATTATTCTCACGCAGATCGTCCCAAAGGTGTTCTGCCGGATTTAGATCAGGGCTATGTGAAGGCTGCTCAATGAATCTTATGTTCTCAGGGATCTTGAGTTCCATAGACTTATGTCATCCCGCCCGGATAAAGTGTCATTTTTTCGGAGCGGACAGGTCAATGAGAAAGAGATTCTCTTCCGGTAGATGGATGAGAATGGACTGCCCTTTGGCAAGGTTCAATCTGTTCGAAATGCTGCGACGCAGAGCAATCTCCATGTTTGTTGATCGGTTCCCACATGTTGCGATGACCGTGAACGCAGCCCCGGTGTCAAAAATGTCCAGGACGGTTCCCTCTATTATGTTGGTCGTGTTCGGCGAGAGTTCTCCCTGTATCGGAATAACGACATCTTCAGACCTTATGCCTACGACGAATTCGTTATTTTCCGTAACTGCCGTTGTCCTCCTATGAGTTGATAATCTCAGGGTCGAGCCGAGTTCCTCACAGTACACCGACAAGGGATTTCCCGTGATCGGTGCGATCCTGGCCCGAAAAAGATTGCCTACGCCCAAAAATCTTGCGACCTCTATGCTCTGAGGGTGTCCGTAGATTTCTCTCTTTCTCGACTGCTGATGAAGCATACCATCAATAATAATGCTTATGGTATCGCCGAGGAAGAAAGCCTCTTCCAGATCATGAGTCACCATCAATATTGCAAGGTCGTACCTTCTCTGTAAGTCATTCAAAAGATACCACAGTTCTTTCTTGAGGCTTTCATGAAGGGCCGAGAGCGGCTCATCCAACACCAGGTGTTTACAACCCGATACCACCGCCCTCGCTAGTGCTGTTCTCTGGCGCTCTCCTCCGCTCAAATTCCTTATTTGCCGGTCCAAGATGTGCCGGATACCAAGAGAATCAACCAGTTCCCGCACGATGCCGTTCTCGGTATCCTGGCTGCTACCCCTGATTCTTATTGGATAGAGGATATTTTCTCTCACAGTCATGTGAGGGAACAGAGCCAAGTCCTGCGGCACATACGAAAGTTTTTTCTTTTCAATTGAAAGATAGGTAATATCATCGCCATTTACGAGGACTTTTCCCTTGTCAGGCTTTCTCAAGCCGATTACTGATTCGAGGAGGAGGGTCTTACCGCTTCCGGTGGGGCCGAGTATAACGTGGCATGAGGATTTTTGAACAGTAAGAGAGACATCGCTCAGAAGGAAACCCCCGGCTCTGACAGAGAGGCCATGTACCTCAAGCATATGATGATCCCCTGGAGAGCAAGCGGACGACATAGAGAATGCTCAGCCCGATAGACACGAGTATGAGAATCAAGACCACTGTTCCCTCTATCTCGGCACTGGAGAGCCTCATAAATATTGCGATAGGCAGCGTCTCGGTCTTCATCGCCATAGACCCCGCTATGGTAATGGTTGCTCCGAATTCCCCCAACGCCTTTGCCCAAGATAGTATGCAGGCGGCATAAATGCCTCTCCTGCTCAGCGGCAGCGTTATGGTGAGGAAGGCTTTGGCGGGGGAGGCTCCGAGGGTTCTGGCAACCGCCTCGTACCGGACGGGTATTTCGTCCATCGCAGCCTTTATGAGTCTGGTTGATATTCCGCAGATGGTCACGAATTGAGCCAGGACAATGCCGTAGAAGGTGAACACGAACTGAACCCAGTGATCCTGTATCCACAAGCCGAGTGGGTTATTAAAGAAAATCAACAACATTGCGCCCAGCGCAGCCGGAGAGACGATCATGGGGAGTTCCAGAATCGTGTCAACGGCTCTTTTCCCTAAAAAGTCATATCGGGACAGTGCAAACGCCGACGGAATCGCAATCAGTATGGAGAGCAGAGTGCTGATCGTAGCGGCAACAACACTCAGGCGTATGGAAAAGAGAGTTCTTTCGGAGAGTAACGTGTCCAACAACGTCTCCCTTCGAAAAAAATAGAACAGGGACACAATAAGGACCGCATAGAGACCGAACGTGGCGAATGAGCAGGCGATTGAAATCTTCTTAAAGGTCATTTCTTGATCCAGTCCTTGGGGATCACGTACTCGCCGCCCACGGGTTTTTTCTCTCCGACCCAGGCTGTCGCCTCATCGGCACTCATAAAGTAATGGTATTTTCTGAAGATACGCTTGCCGTCCTCTGACACGAGGAAGTCAATAAACTTCTGAGCCAGCGGTCGGTTCGAGGTGAACTTTGCTACGGCGATGGGAATGTATCCGATGCGGATGATTTGGGACTTATCAATCGGGATCGTCTCGATGCGTTCCGGGTCCCAATAGCGGAATACGCTCCAGCCGATAACAGTGTCGGCGGCTTTCAAAGAGATTGCGGTAGCGGTCTTTTCACAACTTTCCGTGTAGTTAATGAGGTTCTTTCTGAAAGCCTCTTTCTCTTCAGGAGTGAAGAGTGATTCGATTATTTCAACGGCGTAGGCCCCCACGCATACGCCCTCAGGGTTGGCTATGGCAACTTTGAGACCGGGACGGGCGAGGTCTTTGAGGGTTTTGATGTTCTTAGGATTTCCTTTTGGGACATTGATTGCAGGAACGAGATAGACGATGATTTTCTCGGTTTCAGGAAAAACAACCTCTTTCTTCTTTGCCAGTTCCATGTAATCCGAGGAACCGGGGAAATAGATGTCTCCTTTCTTGCCCAGCATCATTTGCGAAAGCACATAGCCTGACCCGCCGAAGATCACGTCAACCTTGATTCCGGTCTTTTCCTCAAACGCTTTTGCCGCTTCTTCCGTGGGCGGTTTGCCGGCGGCTCCTGCGAATACCATTAGGCTGTCCGCCCCAAGGCATTTTTCCGTAGCTCCCGAAATCAAAAGTGCCAACACCAGGTTGACCAGTGCGAAAGCAAAAATCAGTTTCTTACTCACTCCTTACACTCCTTTTCTCTCGGTTGGATTTCCCATCTCAATCGAATCGAGCAAGCCCTCCAACCAGGAAACAGTGGCTTTGATAATTGTTACCCGGAAGTCGATTGACAGCACTTCGACTTGATTTCCGCATGAGTCCTTGAGTCTAGCCAAGGCCCCTGCTTTCTCTCGGCAGACGTCCAACTGCTTCTCTATGAGAAGCAGTTCTCGATCTGGAGAGGCTTGCCCGGCAAACCAGAGTTTGGTCAAGAACTCCAGTCTCATGTTCCTGATGTGATGCACCGGCTGTTCAAGCCAGTCTTTGACAACCCTCCCGCCTTCGGTTGTGAGGCTGAAAATATTTTTGGCAGGTAGGTTGTCCTGCCCCACTCTTTCGTGGATCACGAGACCTTCACGTTCCAGTTTGGCTAAGAGAGCGTAAATCTGACTCTTGCCCAGCCGCCAGATGGATCCGATTCCCTCCCCCAGTCGGCGACACATATCGTATCCGTGGAGCGGGCCTCTCAAGAGTATGCCCAAAACCGTGTATTCAGCCGGGTTGCGAATCCCCTTTGTGCCCATAATGGCTTTGTGATGACTAGTCATAACTTGACTAGATACCATAAAGGCTCCTTGTGTCAAGGCCCAATGGCCTCAACACACACCTGCGCTCAGGACAACGATAACGTCGCAACCAGACCCGACAATCAAAACCATCAAAAAAAGCAGTCGTATACCCATGACCCCACAGTCGACTTTGACGCTCACCAGAAATGACCCACCTATGCTCGGGAAAACTGACCCATCTGTTTGACTGCTCACCGAATTGACCCATTTTGGAAGGATTGGAGAAAGAGGCATTCTTATGGTCAGCCTTTATCTGGGGGTGTCTCTTAAGAAAGCGTCGTCGTTGTTTGGCCTGCAACAGGCTGTTCATGACATGTCCGCAGGTGAAGGAACAGGCATATTGCTCAGAGCCGAAATGTCAAGCCGTGCGCCTGACGGCCAAACTTGGCGGCTTCCTGGGCCGCAAGTGCGATGGTGAACCCGGGACAAAGGCCCTTTGGCTTGGCCTTCAGCGACTGGACGATATCGCTGGCGTGTATCAGTTCATGGCCCCCTTTGTCGTCCCACATCCTCAAAACCCTCCGGTGTCCAGCAACGCCGGTTGTGGGTGAGGATCAGCTATCGCACAGATCCGTACGTGCAGATTTCCCGCATACGGCTCGTACCTTGGGTGCGTCGCGCAGAAACCCACACCAGGATGCAGATGCAGAATACGGGCACGAGGGAGCCAACGATTCGCAAACTGACCAAAGCGAGCCCATGTGATGCGATGGCAGATCACCCCGACGTCGCAGAGCACGAAACCAAAGCCGGATAACTTGCGTCCGGAAAGATTTGACGCGGGCCAGGTTGCCTGGGATCGCATGATAGTTCATGTAGCCTCGCACCACACTGCGAAGCCACGGAGCCAGCGTAATTGACGACATTTTATGAAGAGCCAGCACATTATGAGAAGACCATCTTTTCGGATTTGCAAGGTGCTTGGGGTAATGTACGGCACGCCGTAGTGGAGAATCATCCCTTTCCAGAATCTGACCGGCTATTGTTTCACATAGATGAAGCCATGAGCTGGGAAAGTGTTCGTAATCTTCCTCAAATGCGTAGCACCCTGCTCCTCATCCAAAATATCTCCAGCATGAATGCAGTTCCGGAAGAGGTGATTGAATGGGTGGAAGACATTCTCGACATCATGCAAGAGATAATGACTGGGGAGAATACGCGATCCTAGCCCAACTTCGACGTGCAGTAAGTGTGCCAAGCCTGTTTTTGGGGGTTATGGCAACAAAAAGTCTCGTGATATCAGAATGAGGGTTTCTTAACGACGAATGTAGTGCCATAGAGTGGCAAA
>Ga0247842_10002944_pt1 | contig 23988 bp, 22 predicted proteins | sample LaCruzMarch2015__3_FD_192411 | JGI IMG/M metagenome (GOLD analysis project Ga0247842, IMG submission 192411) | Freshwater microbial communities from meromictic Lake La Cruz, Castile-La Mancha, Spain - LaCruzMarch2015_19m | ecosystem: Environmental > Aquatic > Freshwater > Lake | place: Spain...
ACCCGTCAGCAAGTCCCCGGTGAAGCCCGTCCACCTGGTCCTTTGGTGTGATCCGTGTCCCGGAACAAAGAACCACAAAGACACTGGAGAGAAGAGGATCAGATTTGATCTGCAAAGCGACGTCTACTCCGTTCCCATCCGGAAGATTCACATCGAGAAGAACCAGCGCCGGGCAGTGCTCATTAGTCAGTTTTACTGCATCTGCGGCTCCTGCACCTTCCAGTACGACAAAACCGGCATCCCGGAGTATTTTCGCGGTTGACCAGAGCACATCCGGATCATCATCCACCACAAGGATGGTTGTCGGAGCAGGTGCCGGTGCTGTCCTGTTCATTAGATCGGAATTATCCGCGTTCAGAACCACTTGTACCCTCCTGTAACGCCTTGTCGCTTATCAGCACGAACGCAGGAATATGGACGATCAGCCAATCGAAGAAGGGGTACACCTCGCCATACACCGGCGCCGGGAGCTCCTCTTTTAAGATCTGTACCAGAGTATCGAGATTGGCAGGCCAGTAAGTGATCTGAAATCCATGCGCCCGGTACGCACGAAATGCCCAGAGAGCGGTCTCCACAAGAACCGCGGGTTCATAATTCTGGAACAGGGATGCCATAAACCGGCAGAAGTTGCGGGAATTGTTCTCCATCATCAACTGGTTATCCGGACCAATAAGCCGCTCAAGGTCGGGACGTGCCAGCATCCTGCGGCTGAGCTCAGCTGCCACTGCATCCAGTTTTCGTTCAAACTCTTTTGTTGCCGCCGCCGATGGTGCTTTGAGCACTTGTGCAGATTGTATCAGTTCTTCTTTGGTCATCTTTTTTCACACCTTTCTCCAACTGTATCATGCCGGGTAACCCGGCGGTAAAATGACGGTCTCATACGGTCAGCCAGTTTTTTCGGGCACTCCCGCTGTCTGCCCGGACTGCCGGGAGTGCAGGTAGGAATCCGGCAGGACAAAGCCAAAGACCGATCCCTTCCCGGGTTCACTTTCGACAAACATCTTCCCGCCGTGTGCTTCTACGATCTTACGTGAGATGACGAGCCCCAGTCCGATACTGCGCTCACCATCTTTCTTTTGGGTACCACTGCCATCAAATGACGCGAACAACCGCTTCTGCTTCTCGTGCGGGATACCTTTACCCTGGTCCTCGATCTGGAACCGGACCCCTTCTGCGATGCGCTGGCTGCGGATGGTCACGCACCCCCCGGTAGAGGAATATTCAATGGCGTTACTCAAAAGGTTGATAAATACCTGCTCAATCTTCGGTCCATCAACGCGAAGTGTCAGTGTTTCTGGATCCAATGCCGTATCGATCCGGATCTGGTTCTTCATTGCAGGTACACTCACATTCGCCTGTACACTTTTGATTAGATCGGCAAGGTTTACTTTCTGGATATCGAGGGTGAGGTGCCCGGACTCGATGATACTGACATCAAGAAAATCATTGATCACCCGGCTCATGCGGAGTGCAGCAGACCGGATATTCCGGATGGATTGCAGCTGTTCCGAACTCATACTATCCGGGGATCCATCGATCAGCAAATCCGTGTATAGCAGGATGCCCCCCACGGGATTTCGCAGGTCATGGGTTGCCATGCCGAGGAATTGGTTCTTTAACAGGTTCAGTTGCGACAGCTCTGCATTTTTCTGGTTCAGTTCCCGGCTGATGTTCGTGAGGTCATGGTTCAGCGCCAGCACATTCCGGTTGAGCCGGTCCAGTTCGGCTTCATCTTTCTGCCCAAAGAGAAGGTATCCTTCCTTGATCGGGTAGACCGTTACATGCAGTGTCTGGGGCAAGTCCCCACATGTCCTGATATTCATCAGGTGCGGGGATGAACTATCCTGCCATTGTTCCAAAAGAGAGTTGTTATCTGAATTATTCGATGAACCGATAAGAAGCATCGCGCTCAGGTGGTCACCTTCAAGGGTGAGACCGGTCAGTTTTTTGGCATACTGGTTTGCAAACTTCACGGTGCCTGCATGGTCAAGGACGAGCAGCACGGTGTACGCCGTATCGTTAAGAAAACGCCAGCCAATTTCTGTTATGGGGTCAGCATCACCGGTCATGATATTTCTCCATCTCCTGTTCGAGTTCGTCAATCGTGGCAATATAGGTGACGTTCCTGTACCGTTTGAACGCGTCTGTCCCGCCCCAGCGGAATGCCTGACCCCCGACAAGGATGGGCAGGTCCGGGTATGCCGCCCTGACCGTATCCAGGGCTTTTATGAGTGAAGGCAGATTGGAATAGATAGAGAGCGAGAGGGCGACAAGAGCCGGGTTTTTCTGCTCGATCATCGAAAGGAGTGACTGGACCGGCGTGTTGGCACCGATAAAATATCCCCGCCAGCCGTGAAGTTCAAAGAGATCGGCAACCATCCGTGCCCCGAGCTGGTGGTACTCATCTGCCACACAGGCGATGATGACGGAGTGATCGCGGTGTTGACCACTAAAGATCTTTGGCTCAACGAGAGTGAGCAGCCGCTCAGTGATGGCGGTTGCCAGGTGCTCAACAGAGACCGAGATCTGGTGGTGTTCCCAGAGTTCTCCAATCCGGTAGAGTGAACGCTGGAACAGGTTCAGGTACAGGTCTTTAATGGGAATATCTGCGTTGTTCAACTCCTCTACAATGGCAGTGCATCCGGCACGGTCACCAGCGAGAAGCGCGGTGAGGTACGCATCATAGATCCGGGCTGTTACAAGTGTCGTCATCAGTTCACCGTCTTGTCCACTTCCACCATACGCCACATGCCTTTCGGCACGGTGATCTCAAACCGTGCTCCCTTCCCAGGTACACCGTTCTCTGTGATCGTGATGCCGGTGATGGACAGGATCTCGCGTGAGAGGAATAGACCAAGACCGGTGTTCTTCCCGAAACCCCGGGTGAAAAGTTTCTTTTTGTCCTCTGCGGAGATCCCCACACCGTCATCCTCACAGACAATCAGGAGTCCCGTATCGATCTCCTGCGAAGAGATCTGAATGGTCTTCATCTGGTCACTCCCATAGCGGAGTGCGTTGTCGATCAGGTTGTAGAAGACCTTCAAGAAAAGGGGATCGGCAAATATCTCCGGATTTTTAGGATCGACTTCGACATGAACATCCCGCATTGGTAAGCCGGTAAGAGCCTTTTCGATGCTGGCGTTCACATTCTGCCATGCAGGAGCTGCGGCACCCAGTTCCTGGTAGTCTTTTGTAAACTTAATCTGGTGCTCGATAGTATTCGCTGCCTGCTCCTCTTTTTGTATATACTCGGTGAGGGTCGTCGGATTGTCAATCTCCTCATGCGAGAGATAGAGGTACCCCTTGAGCGCCATCAGCTGGTTGAGGATGTCATGCCGGGTGATGGAAGAGAGGAGGTTTAATTGCTTGTTTACCTGCCGGAGCGCCTCCTCCGCATGTTTACGATCGGTGATGTCGCGCACGGTAGCCTGCAGCAACTGCGTGCCGCCGCTTTCGAGCCGCGACAGCAGTACCGTTGCCGGGAAATCGGTCCCGTCAGCCCTAAGATGCATCCACTCAAAGAAGTGGGAACCCTTCTCCAGAGCCAGTTGCATCATCTGCTGTGCTTTGTCTTCTGACCGGGCGCCGTCAGGCTGGAACTCCGGAGACAGCGACGCGGGTGTGTGCGTAGTGAAGTCCTGCTCGTTTCGGCAGGCGAACAACCTGATAGTAGCTGGGTTCGCGGCGAGAAATCCCTGTGTCGGTGACAATATCATAACAGCATCCCGGGAGTCAGCATACAGCGAGCGATACCGTTCTTCGCTCTCGCGGAGTGCTTCCTGTGCCCGTTTACGGTCAGTGATATCAGCAAACAGGACAAGAACCGCAGGCTTGTTCTGGAAGTGCAGGGGAGCACCTTTTGATATGACAGTCAGATGCTGCCCCGATTTGGTGATGAGATCAATTTCCAAAGATTTTCCCGTGTCCGAAGAGAACCGTTCCTCTGTGGCTGCCGCGATCTCCGTTCGCTGATGGGGATTCACATACGCCATGATATCAGTCCCCATCATTTCTTCAACCGGGTAGCCAAGGGTGGTGGTGGCTGCCGGGTTCACGTACCGTATCTTCCGGTCATGATCATAGACCACAACCAGGTTCGGCATATTCTCCACCAGTCCCCGGTTGAACTCTTCGCTCTCTTTTAACGCGTCTTCCGCCCGTATCCTGATAATGGACAAGTAGGTAATCACCCCGGCAACGAGAATGAAGATCAACACTCGTATCAGGGCGCCTTCAAGCACTACGAAGTCTTGTGAGAAGATCGCCATCAGGACAAAATAGCCGCACGCAAGGAGCACCGAGAAGACAAAACCCCGCTTCACGTAGTACACGCACGCAAGGATGATCGGGAAATAGAAGAGGTTCTGGAAGATCGTCTGCCAGCCGGAGATGAGCGAGATGATGCTGACAATAAAGATGGCAAGGGTCAGGATGGTGATGAGGACAAGGGGCAGCCATCCCTTATGAGGGACAGGAATCGTCAACTGGTTCGTCAAATTTCGCCTCTGTGCCTGTCACCAGTATTCGGGTTCACGCGATACACTCCTTTCGGCACCGTAATCTCAAACCGGGCGCCTTTGCCGGGCTCACCGGTTTCAGCAATCGTCATACCAGAAAGAAGAAGGCACTCCCGGACAAAGAACAGTCCAAAGCGGATCTTTTCACCGACGAGCCGGTCAAAAAGACGGGCTTTATCCTTGGGGGAGATCCCGACACCGTCGTCTTCGCAGATCAAAATAAGCCCATCCACCATTTCCTTGCAGGAAAAGGTGATGTGTCTCGTGGTCTTTCCATGGATTACTGCATTTTCAATGAGATTCGCGATGATTTTTTCAATAAGGGGATCGGAATACAATTCGAGTCCATGGAGTGCGGTCTCAATCGATATTTCCTGTTTCGGGCTGACGAGCGAACTTGCAATCCGGATTGATTGTTCCACGGGAATCCACTGGGGTTGAAGTAAGCCGATTTCCTGGTACTGTCGTGTATTTTTAATCAGCTGGTGAATATCTGCGAGGACATGCTCTTCCTTTTCGATAAAGGATAACCGTTCAGCATCGGTTTTTGCATCTTTACTGAGCTCGGCATACCCCCGGAGAGCAGTGACCTTGTTCTGGATATACTGGTACGTCACGTCGTTCATCAATGTCAGCTTGCGGGTGGTAAGTGCAATCGTCTCTTCCGCTTGTTTGCGTTCGGTGATGTCCTGCGTCACTCCAAACACGTGGTCCGGCTTTCCTGATGAGTTGCGGTAGAGATGACCGAAGGAATGGAGCCAGTGGGTCTCTCCGTTTGGCAGGACCGTACGGTATGTGCTGTCGAATGGAACCCCCTCAGCTACGGTTCTGCGCAGGGCCATCTCGGCGAAGGCTCGATCGTCGGGATGGACAAGTGGCTGGACATCCGCAAGCGTCCGCATGAGTCCGTCGGTGGGAGCTCCAAACAGTGCCCCATGCTTCTCGTACTCTGCCAGAGTGCCAGAAGCCACGTCATACTTCCAGTAACCCATGTGAGCTATCGAAAGAGCCAGGCGCAGGCGCTTCTCGCTCTCACGCAGCGCTTCCTCCGCCCGCTTGCTGTCAGTAATATCTTCAAAAATTGCAACAAAGTGTTCTTTTGCCGGGGAGTATATGGAGATATGCAACCACTTTTTGGAAGGTACAAAATCGAGATCAAATGATTCCGGCTCACCGGTCAATGCAACCCTGCCATAGATTTCAAACACTTCCGGGAATGCTTCCTTGATCCTGGGGAACACCTCGGTGATCCGCTTCCCGGTGACGGTTGTTGTACCAAGAATCCGGTCAAATGCAGGATTAACATTGAGTAAGATAAAGTCTGTCGGGCGCCATTTTTCGTCATAAAGCATACGGCAATAGGCAAACCCTTCCCGCATGCTTTTAAAGAGGGACCGGTACTCTTCCTCGCTCTTCTTCCTTGCTTCTACCTCTTCTTTGAGATCTTCGAGCAGGTTCAACATCGCGGTTTTACTCTTTTCCAGCGACGTGTTCACCTTCGACAGTTCCTGCTCGGTTTTTTTCCGTTCTTCAAGTTCCTGTTCCAGCTGATCGGTTCGTTCCGCGACCAGCCGGGCGAGGTATTTCCTCTCGTCCTGTTCCCGCTCGTTTGCCGCTTTGATCTTTGCCATCGCCCGTATCTGGGCTGTCAGTTCTGCCTCGTCAAACGGCTTCGTTATGAAGGCTTCTCCCCCAACTTCCAGTGCCCGGATACGGCTCGCCCGGTCACCTTTTAACGCAGTAAGAAAGACTACCGGAATGTAGTGGAGCGTCGGGTCATGTTTTAACATCTGGCAGACCTCGAACCCGTCCATGACCGGCATAACGATATCGAGAAGGATTACGTCGGGGTCATGTTCACGTGCCAGCTCGATGCCTTTCTTTCCATTGTGCGCCGTAAACACCCGGGCGTCCGGCAAAGCGTCGGTGATAAAAGCTTTCAGTGTCACCAGGTTGTCGCGATTGTCATCAATAGCAACGATGACCGGATTGTTACGCTCCATACAGGATCCTCTGGATAGTCTCTTCAAGCAGGTTCCCTTCCACCGGCTTTGCAATATAGCCATCGAAGCCCCGGGACAGGATATCCTCCCGGTCGCCTTTCATCGCCCGTGCTGTCAGGGCAACGACCGGGATGTGCCGGAGCGCCGGGTCTTTTCTGATTTCCGCAAAGACCGCAAACCCGTCCATGACCGGAAGCGAGATGTCAAGCAGGATCAGGTCGGGCTTCTCTTTTTGTGCGAGAAGGAGACCGGACTTACCATCAGTGGCACTGATAAGGGTGTACCGTTCCCGGAGCAAGGCTTGTGCCGTCATCAGGTTATCCGGGTTGTCTTCTACGATAAGAATGACCGGTCTTTCCCGCATTGGGTGCCGGCGGGGTTGTGCCGGCTCCGTAACAGCCTGTGCCAAATGTCCTGAAACCATCCCCCCTACCGCCGAGAGGAGGCTTGTCCTGCTGATATCTCCTTTCTGGATGAGCTGGTAGATGTGGTTTCCTTTCAAAAACGCCAGTTCATCCTTTGTGATGTGCTTTGCCGTCAGGATGAGCACCGGGAGCCGGACGGTCTTCTCGTCGCTGCGGATCATTTTCAGGACAGTAAACCCGTCTACTTCCGGCATCATCAGGTCAAGGATCACGGCATCCGGCAGTTCTTTATTGATCTCTTCGAGTGCCTCCTGCCCATTTCGTGCCACCCTGATATGGTATCCCTCGGGGATGAGCAGGTCTTTAATCTGGATGACCGCCGGTTCGCTGTCTTCTACGACAAGAATGGTTTTTCCTGTGCCCGGGTACTGCGTGGGATGGTATGCGGTCGCCGGGCGCACAGCGGTGTCTCCCCCGGTTGCTGCCGGGGAACCTGGCAGGGGAAGCGAGATGGCGAGCGGGAGCCTGAGCGTGAAGGTCGACCCTTTCCCGATAACGCTCGTAACGTCTATACTACCGGAGAGCAGGTTTGCGTATTTCAGTGCAATAGCAAGCCCGAGACCGGTCCCGCCATACTTCCGGGCGATAGTCTCGTCTGCCTGCCGGAATTCGTCGAAAATGATTTTGAGATGATCTTCTGAAATGCCGATGCCGGTGTCAGTGACCGAGATGCGCATCTCGTCACCTGATACTCCAGCCGTAATTTCCACGCTTCCAACCTCAGTGAACTTGACTGCATTGGAAACGATATTCTCTAAAATGTGCTGGCACTTGGCAAAGTCGCTCGTGATCAAGGGAAGGTCAGGGCTTACTTTGTTCTTCAGGGTGATCTCTTTCTCCTGTGCCTGCGGTTCGACGGTGGAAAGAACTGTCGAGGCAAGTTCCCGCACCGGAAATGTCCGGAGGCTTATCTCTTCCCGCCCGGACTCGATACGGGCAATGTCCAATATATCGTTGATCAGCGTGAGCAGGTGCCTGCCGTTGCGCTGGATCACGTCAAGGTAACTGTACTCTTCCTCCGGTATGGTGCCGTGGAGCCGGCGGGCGAGGACGCCGGAAAGTGCGATTACCGAGTTTAAGGGCGTCCGGAGCTCGTGGCTCATGTTCGATAAAAAGACGGTCTTTAACCGGTTGGCTTCGTCCAGTTGCCTCTTCTGCAGGTCCAGCTCGATGTTCTGTTCCCGCAGTTCATCTGCCTGGAGCACCAGTTCCCGTGATTTCTCTGTGAGTTCGCGGTTCTGGTGCTCGAGGGTTTCTGAAAACTCGTGGATTTTCCGGAACGCGAGCACCCCGTTTATCCGGGCGATGAGGGTAATCCATATGTCATTCACCAGCCGGATTTCGGATGCGGAATAGGGGCGGATGCTGGCAAGCGAGATTATTGCCACGACGTCTTTTCCTGAAAGAATAGGGATGGTGATAATCTCACGGGGTTTGAGATCGCCGCTTACCGTGGAAAAAACAAACTGGGTGTCTGCCGGTATGTCGGTGACCCGCTGGATCTGCCGTGTAGCGAGTGCTGCACCGAACTCGCCTTCATGCACGACGGCAGAGAATGAGGGTCGGACTGACTGAGAAAGCCCGGTGGATTCAAACAGCACAAATTCGGTCTTTTCCGGGTTCAGGATATACACCGCCCCGACTTGTGAGCCGGTATGCAGGACGAGGACTTTTAACAGTTCCCGGGAGAACGACCGCAGCTCTTCTTCCCTGATCATGACTTCGGCAATCCGGGCAGCGCTCTCTTTTGTCTGCATCTCTGCCTGCATGTTACCGGCAAGCGTGTTGAACGAGGCAGCGAGCACACCGATTTCATTCTCGGATACATACCCGCTGCGGGCATCCAGATTGCCCCGCCCGTATTGTTCCGTGATGGAAGTCAAATCCTTCAACGGATCCCGGACATTTTTTAACAGGAGATAGCTGACAAGCAGCGTTAAGAGGAGAATGATTCCGAGCAGTATGCCAAGCCCTAGGATCAGGTTATCTTTATGCTGCTCGGCAGCTTGGTAGAACTGGTCTCCCCGGTTACGGGAGAAATCGCTTATTGTCTGCATATCCCCCATTACCTCTTCGGCTTTAGCGCCCCCAACCCCGGCAATTTTCGTCCGGTTCGCAGCCTCGGCAGTATTTCCTGCACGCAGTAGCCGTAAGGTCTCGGTGCAGATGGCATTATACTGGACAAAGTCATTATAGGCGCGGTCAATATCAGATTTTGGACCCAGGTACTGGTCGTAAAGGATGTTAAACTGCCGGTAGGCATCTGTTTCTTTGGTACTGATATCCAGAATTATCTGTTCTCGTTCGTCGTTATCCGCAGAGAGGACAATGTCTTTCATCCCCCGGTGGATATACAGGATGTCAACTTCGAGGTCGCCTATGGCTCTTCTGACCTGGAGAGGATGTTCGTACAGTCCCGCTGTTTCCTGCCACATGCTCTCCTCCTGGACATACGCGACTACGCCAAGCAGGAGAACAAGGGTAATGATAATCCCCAGACCGATAGCGAGTTGCGTGCCGATATTCAGATCCCGCAGTTTCATCAGTCACCTTTTTTTTTCATCTTCCGGTACACCGCAGCCAGCCTGGAAACCGGCTGGAAGATATGTGCTCGATCAACAATCGCCCGTTCCGCTTCCCCGGTCACGAGATATCCGCCTCCTGACAGGGCATGACAGACTTTGTTTGTAATGTGTTGTTGAATTGCCGGGTTATAATAGAATAGGAGGTTGCTACAAAGGACGAGGTCGAAATCTCCGTAAATGCTTCCCGGGGGACTGGTAGAGTGCTCCTCCAGGAGGTCATAGATGGAGAACTCAATCCGGTCTTTGAGTCGCCGGGCAACATTATAGGTCCCATTTCGCGATTCAAAGCATCTGGTGAGATGTTTCAGCCTCACGTTCTGCACCGCTGCCGAATCATAGACGCCACGACTCGCCGCTGCAAGGCATTTCTCTGAAATGTCAGTCGCAAATATGCGAAACGAGAGGGATTTTTTATGTGTGGCGAGAAGTTCATCGAGGAGGATGGCAACCGAATAAGTCTCCTGCCCGGCAGCGCACCCTGCCGACCAGACCCGGATCTCCGATGTGCCAGTGCCAGCCTCATTTTTTTCCGAGATGAGCCGGGGGAGGATGAATTGTTCTAAGAGGGCAAAGGTAAGCGGGTCCCGGAAAAACTCGCTATACGTGATATTTAAGCAGTGGGAGAACTCTTCTGCCTCATCGGCATGTTCCAGCAGGTAATCGCGATAACCGGTAATTGTTGCGATTGAGGTGGCAACCATTCTTTTTTTAAGGGATTTACCAAGAAAGGTTTCGTCATAACACGAGAGATCCCGCCCGTACGTCCCGCTCATTGCCCGGATAATGGTGTCGAGATTATCGTTCATGTGCCGATCCTGTATTTTTCTGGTTCGCCAGCTTTTTTTTGCAGTGCATTGATCTCTTTTTTCAATTCGATCAGGCGCAGTTCCCGGTCAACCGTCAGGTTATTGAACCGTTTGAGTTCGTCCACTGTCAGCTTTAACTGCTCTTCTGCCTGTTTGCGCCCGGTAATTTCCTGAACAAACCCTAAAAAGCGTGTTGACGAAAGCTTAACTGCATCTACCGACCAGTATCGCAGGCTGCCATCCTTATGCCGGAAGGCAAATTCACCAAAGGCTTGCCCGGTTTCAATTGCGCGCTGAAAATGTCTCGTTGCCACTTCGTATGATTCGTCGGGCAGTAAATCCGGTATACGCATCTGCAAAAGTTCCTTTTTCGTGTATCCGGTTATTGTGCACGCCGCAGGGTTAACTTCAAGGTAGTATCCCTCTTCATTGGCGATAAAAACGCCATTGGGCGCATTATCGATATAACTGCGGTACTTCTCCTCACTCTCCCGCAGCGCTTCTTCAGCCCGCTTGCGTTCCGTCATATCGGAAAATATGGTCGTGAACTGGCGCGGGGCATTCTGGTAGACGGTCACTTCAAAGATTTTATCGAATTCGCCGGAATGCTCCACAAAATAATCCGGTTCGCCGGTCAGGGCTACCTTTCCGTACCGTTCGATCCATGTGGGCTCGGTTTTGGGCAGCACCGCAAGTACGGTCTTGCCGATCACCCTCTCACGGGTGAGCCCGGTCATCTTCTCGAATGCCGGGTTTATGTCAAGGAACCGGTAATCATAGGGTTTCCCGGCATCATCGCAGAGGATCTCATGAACGGCAAATCCGTTTAATATCTTATGGAAGAGATTCCGGTACCGCTCTTCGCTCCCTTTGAACGCTTCCGCTGTCTGCCTGCCTTCAACGGCTTTCTTTATCTTATGCGAAAGATCGGCAAACTGCGATTTCGGCTCGCCGCCTTTCTGGAGATAGAAATCAGCACCATTTTCGAACGCTTTTATCGCGATCTCTTCTCTGCCTTTCCCGGTAAATATGATGAACGGGATACTTTTGTCAGTCGCCCGGACCTGTTTTAAAAATTCGATACCATCCATCTCCGGCATCTGGTAGTCAGAGACGATGGCATCGAATCTCTCCTTTTCGAGCACCCGGAGCGCTTCGGGTGCGCTTGTTGCAATCGTTACAATGTAATCTCCTGACCGTTCCAGAAACAACTTGCAGAGTTCGAGAAGGGTTTGTTCGTCATCAACATAAAGAACCCGTATTTTTTCTGCCATCACGCACCCACCTCCTTCATCCGCCACATCCCCTTCGGCACCGTAATCTCGAACCGGGCGCCTTTGCCGGGTTCGCCGGTCTCTGTAATAGTGATCCCGGTGATCGCGAGAATTTCCCGTGAGAGGAATAACCCGAGCCCGGTGTTCTTCCCAAAACCCCGGGTGAAGAGTTTCTTTTTGTCCTCCGCGGAGATCCCCACACCGTCATCCTCGCATACGATGATAAGTCCCCCGTCTGATTCCTGCGAGGATACCCGGATCGTCTTTAACTGGTCACCACCATAGCGGAGGGCGTTATCGATCAGGTTGTAGAAGACCTTTTCAAAGAGCCGGTCAGTGAAGATTTCCGGATTTTTGGGATCAGCCGTGACATGGACGTCCCGAATCGGCAGCCCGAAAAGAGCATGTTCTATACTCGCGTTCACGTTCTGCCATTCGGGTGCTGCGACACCCAGCTCCTGGTAGTCTTTCGTGAACATAATCTGGTGCTCGATAGTAATCGCGGCTTGCTGCTCTTTTTTGATGTACTCTTTTAGTGCTTCCGGTTTGTCAATAACATCATGCGATAGCTCGAGGTACCCCTTGAGCACCAGCAGTTGGTTCGTGATGTCATGCCGGGTGATGTCGGAGAGGAGGTTTAATTGCTTGTTTGCCTGCCGAAGCGCTTCCTCCGCCCGCTTGCGCTCGGTGATATCATGACCAACACCAATAAATTGTCGCTCGCCTTTCGTGCTAATATACGGTGTGCCATTGGCAACAAACCATAACCATCTGCCAGTGGCATGCTTGACGCGATAGGCAGGGCTCGTCTCGCTCTGCCCGGTGATCAAGACCCTCTTTAAATATTCGACCAGAGGCACGACATCATCCGGGTGTATGAATGGCGCGAAGAATTTCCCTATTACATCGCTGACAGGATAGCCGAAATGCCGTTCCCATGCAGGGGATATGAAAACGAATATACCCTCACTATTAAGCGTGAAAATGACATCAAATGAGTTTTCGATGTGAACCCTGAATTTCTCTTCGCTCTCCCGCAGTTCCTCTTCCGCCCGCTTGCGGTCGGTGATATCAACAAGAAGAATGAGGGAAGCAGGGCTGTCGTGGTACCGGATCGGTGTGCCTTTCACGATCACCTGTCTCCGGTGCCCGTCATGTGCGACAAGAACGGTTTCATAGGCAGGGACTTCACGCCCTTCATGGCGGAGCTTCATCCTTGAGATCACTTCATCGCGGTGCTCCTCTGCGATATATGCGAGCACGGATGTGCTGACCAGCTCCTCCGCATTATACCCAAGTGCCCTCCCCGTGGCCGGGTTCACATAGAGGATCTTCCCATTCGGTCCGTATACGATGATGTAATCGGGCAGGTTCTCGACAAGTTCACGGTTGAATGACTCACTCTCCCGCAGCGCTTCCTCAGCCCGCTTGCGGTCGGTGATGTCCTGCACTATCCCATTAAAAATTATTTCGTTCTCGCGCAGCGACGGAGTGGAACTCCCGAAAAACCAGATCTTCTCTCCAGTTGGCTTTTGCAGTATCCCTTCATATTTCCATTCACTTAATTCCTTAACAGACGTCTCGATTGATTTTATAAAACCTTCCCTGTGCTCAGGAATAACCAGCGCTGTAAAACGCTCGAAATACCCCTCTAAATCAGGCTTTAGACCAAGGATTTGTTCTGACCTTTCGCTCACATAATAAAAACCTAATTCTCCATTCGTCCTGACATAAAACTGATAGACAGCGCCGGGAACCTGAGTCGTCATTTCAGTCAATAGCTCTTTGCCCTCCCGCAGCGCTTCCTCCACCCGCTTGCGCTCGGTGATGTCCTGGGCGATTTCTACGACGCCGATCAAATTTCCTTTTTCATCGAATACCGGCTCGCCCCTCTCGTCCCAAACCCTGCCGTCGGGGGTGTGCATAACGGTATGTTCCGACTGTTTTGTCTCAAAAACTTTTAATGTCGGGCAGTTTTCACAGGGTCTGGCTGGATCCGCCCACATGGCGTGACAGGTGTGACCAATCATTTCGGCTGGCAATTTGTTAACCGATTCTGCGGCGAACTTGTTCACCCAGAGGAGTCTCAAATCCTTGTCTACAAAGGCAATGTTGGTGGTAATGCCGTTCAGGATGGCGATTTTTTGCCCCTCGCTCTCTGCAAGTGCCTCCTCCGCCCGCTTGCGATCGGTAATGTCTTGACCGCTGGAACGGGTACCTAAGGAGTTGCCGTTCATATCGAAAATCGGTTGCCAGGAAGCATTCAGCCAGTGTTTCGTACCGTTCCGGTGAAGGTACCGGAATTCAAAGTTTTTCCCCCTGATGCCACCGATGGCTTCCCTGAAGCGTTCGGTGAACAGGGGGTGGTCTTCTTTTGCAATCACGGTTGAGATGAAATCGGGCATCGCAAGGATCTCTCCATCTGAATACCCGGTAAACTGTGCTACTGAGGGACTCACCCAGATATACTTCCCATCCGGTCCGAACCATGACTCCCAGTTCACGGTATAGTCAGCGATAGCCCGGAACTTCTTTTCGCTCTCCCTGAGCGCTTCTTCCGCCCGTTTGCGCTCGGTGATATCGGTTAAGAAATTCAGCGTGGCAGGGCGTCCATCCCAGTCTATCGCGGCGACACTGATCTCAACCCATCGGGTGCTCCCGTCCTTTGAACCCAGCCGGAAGGCGTAGCGGGAGGGGACATCTTCACCCTTCATTCGATTCTGGTACCGCTCCCCCACCATGGCACGGTCGTCAGGATGGATAAACACGAGAAATGACATGGATAGGAGTTCCTGTTCCGAATACCCGGTGAATTCGACCGTTTGATGATTGACCAGCTTCGGCATCCCGTCCTGCACAACAATGATTGCCTCAACCGAGTGTTCGATTAAGTGCCGGTATTTCTCCTCGCTCTTCCGTAACGAATCTTCAGCCCTTTTCCGGGCGGCAGCCTGCTTGATCTTATGCGAGAGTTCCGCAAACTGCGACTTTGGCTCGCTGCCTTTCTGGAGATAGCCGTCAGCCCCCGCATTGAGTGCCTCGATCACCACTTCTTCCCTGCCCTTGCCGGTAAACAGGATGAATGGAATCGGTCCAAAGCGTGTCCGCACCTCAACAAGGAACTCGATGCCGTCCATCTCCGGCATCTGGTAATCGGAGATGATGGTGTCAAACTTCTCCTGTTCGAGCAACCGGATCGCGTCGGGTGCGCCGGTTGCTGTCGTTACGGTGAAATCACCGGACTGCTCAAGGAACTGCTTGCCAATGTCAAGAAGATTGGGTTCGTCATCGACGTAGAGAACACGGATTTTTTCTGGCATTACTGATTCGCTCCCTTCTTCCGCCACATACCTGCGGGGACATGGATCTCAAACCGGGCGCCTTTGCCGGGTATCCGGTCAAGCAGATCGATAAGGGTCGTTCTCACCCCACGGATTGCTTCCATCGCCCGTCACCTCCAGTTGGGAACCCGTTTTGCTTTCGGGGCGCTCTTTAAAGCGTTCGCGCTTGACCAGCCACACCAGGGACAATTCTCGTTGAGCAGCACATGGATGGGGACTTGTTTCGCGCACTGGGGGCATCGTTCCTGGTCCTCTTTGACACGGTCCCAGACTGCTGTATTCAGGTTCGTTCCCGACGGGAACTCAAGCCCGTACTTCGCAGCGGTCTCAAACGATGCGATCGCTGCACGTATTTTGATGCCGAGGAGTTCAACGCCAGCCACAGAGACGCAGATGTCAGCGTTGATGATGACCCCTTTGTCCAGCACCCGCTCGATCACATCCACAAGGGAACTTGCCGAGTCATCCCGCAATGCCTGTATCGCCATTACGCCTCCCCGGGTTCCGAAAAAATCGACCCGGACTGCCTGTACCCATCTCTATTCTCTGCAGTTGGAGTCGGTCTGAAACAGATCGCAGGTTCCGCTGAACGGTTCTCATGATCTTATATGCCTTCCCCAGCAGGATCTATAAGGATGCCAGTATTGTAGTGAATTTCAGGCTCATCCCTGACCGGACGTCCAGATCGATCTGCTTGTGATATTTGCGGGCACATGCCAGGGTGACAATTTTAAGGCATTTGCCTTTACTCTTATCTGGATATCCTCGCGACTTACACCGGGCAGATCCACGATCACCTGCAACCGGTCTGCCTTATCGAAAATATCCACCCCGGATAATGTGCCAGCCCGTATACGTTCTCACGCTTTTACGAGATTGATCTCAAGTATCCCGTTCTTGTACTGCTTCTTTGGCTCACCTTTGACCGGAACCCCGAGATCGACCTCTTTTCTGTACTTCCGTTCACCTTTTCCTGCCGTGATCGTGAGGGTGGTCTCTTTTATTTCGAGAGTGATGTCCTTCTCTTCAACGCCGGGGAGCTCGACGATCACCTGCAACCGGTCGGCTTCATCGAAGACGTCCACAATCGGTTCGCGGGTGTCTGACTCCGTTCTCCTGCCGAAGGTGTCGACACGGGGCATACCATCCCCGCCCATCCTGACCGAGACCCCGTACATCCCTTTTACCTTTTTTGACCGGTCAAAGGAGATCTCGCCGGTCTTTGACATCTCCGTCTTCCCTTCCTCGACCATCCTTGTTATGTCCTGGGTGAAGTTTCCCAGTTCGGTCAGTATCCCCCCGAACTTCAAGCCGAAGTCCAGGACGGGTTCATCTTGTTTTACCTTTTTTCTCTCCATTGTTCATACCTCCGAAAGTGATAGGAAGTTAATACTCCGATGCGGAGACCACGTCTCCGCGTTTTCTCATACCGATACGCCGGAATGTGCGGACCCCGCCATCTTCATCCGCGGGAACCTCATATATGCCTAAAAGGTCCATGGAGTCCGGAATCGCCTTCCTCTCGACGAGTTCGATCGTGATGGTGGGCGAGTTGGTCTCTTCATCGAGCGCTAAACCGGCGATCGTGTTGAACTGCAGGGACGTGAGTTCCACCATCTCCTTTTTGACCGTATCCAGTACCTGCTTCATGTTCAGCCTTTTGGGTTTTGCCTGTTCCTGCACCTGTTTTGCCATGTTATGCACCTTTTACTTCATCCAGACGCCGCCTGAGATGGCTCATCATCGCCCGGTAGTGGATCGTGTACATGTTTTCGCCGTCGAGACCGAGATCTGCCCGAAATCGTGCTCCTTTCGCGAGGGGATGATGGCGTATCCGTACCGCCATCGCCGTTTCAACTCGGTCTCAGTACGTAACATCAATTTCATGGTACCCCTTCTTTTTCGGTGATGCTATCGTTTTCGGGATGGTTGTCACGTCAGCGGTCTTTATTGGGGTATCGCCACGGCGGATTGCCTGGACGATCGAGGTTGCCGCTTTGCGCTTCAGTATCTTGCGGCGTGCCTTCATCAGCGCCCGGTTATAGACCCGTATACGCTTCTCCTCTTTTTGTACAATCGCGTTCCGTTCATCCTCGGTCAGGAGGGCGCCTTCGGTTTCAGCGATCCTCTTTTTTATCTCGTCCTCGATCTGGATCGTCCGGCAGGGGACTTTCCTCTCCCGTGACAGGTCAAGTCCGGATCGGATATCTCGTGCGGTCTTCATGTTTTCTCTCCATCGATGGTTCGTCTCATTACCCGGCGGCGTTGCCGGGGGTCTCCGGGCTTTTTGCTGCCGGCGGCAGCACGCACCCGTTTGGCAGGGTCTTAACTCGCTATCAGGTCGCGGATGATTCCGGCAGGATCGACATCTCCCTTGTCGCCCTTTCCGATCTTGGGCGAGAGGATATCGATGCAGGTCTGCTCGAACCAGTCTTTGTCCCCTTCGTCATAGACGCGGGCGATTGCGACCGACGCCCTGATTGTTGGGGTGAACTCACAGACGTCTGCCGCCCGGATTTTTCGTACAATCTTTACGATCTTCTTTGCCACAGAATGAGGCACCCCCGCCTTTGCCTGCGTGATGGCGATCTCTGTCTCCTCGTCATAGTGGGTCATCGGCAGGGTGATCATCCTGTCCATCAGGGCATCCTGTGACCGGAAGACTCCGGCATACTCCTCCGGGTTGCTCGTGAAGATAGCCGAGAAGTCCGGGTGGACCTTGATGTAGTTGCCATCCTCAGACGCACTGGGCAGTTCGAGCATCCGCTCTTCGAGTACCGCGAGGAAGATGTTGTTTGCTTCTGGGCGCGACCGGGTGAACTCGTTGTAGATCAGGGTGAACCCGTGTTTGCAGGCGGTTGTGAGCCGGTCATCCAGCCAGGTCTTCGTCATGGACTCATCGGATTTGTAGACCCGGGAGACGAACCGGTCGATCACCATTCGTTTCCGGTACCCGGACTGGCTGCCGACAAGGGACGACGTGCTGAACTCCTCGTCGCCGTTAATCAGTACTACGGGTCTCCCCAGCATGTATGCAATATGCAACGCAAGGGTGGTCTTCCCGCAGCCTGTGGGTCCTGATAGATGAATAGGGAACCCTTTTTTTATGTAGCGCAGACCCCGCTCCGTGATGCTCGTGATATAGGGGGTCTCAACGAATTCGTTCTGGGGTTTTGGGTTGATTACAGTTACAAGATCCATGGTACGCTCTCCCACCGTTGTGATCTGCCGGTTGAACCGTCTTTTTTTTAGTTTTTGGCAAACCAAAAAAAAAGTTCTCCCGGAGTAATGTTCAGCTCGGGAAGTACTGCGTCTCTTTCTTTGTGACCATGCCCTCTTCAAGGAGTTCTTTTGCGGGTTTGATGAGTTTTCTCCATTCAACCCCGACCTTCTTGCCCGCTTTTGCAAGGGTGATCCCATCCGGAGCGGCTTTTATCACTTTGAGGATCTTTTGTTTAAGTGCGGCATCTGCCTTCTCTTCAGGAGCCTGTGTCGGTTCTGCTGCCTTTGCCTCAGTTCGTTTTGGGGCTTTTGTGTATACATGCCCGCCCGATCCCTGGTTCTGCCAGATTTCGTGTGCTTCTGCCAGATCTTCCTGGACCAGGGAGCGCTCCTTTTTGAACATGCCAATCAGGTGCTCTACATCATCCACTATCCCATCGTTGTAGGATTTGAGCATCCGGGAGAGTTCGATGCCACTGCTCATCCGTTCATCAGCGAAGCCGTTGACCATGTGGACCGCGTCAAGCCGGATGTCGGTGACATCCTTTTTTAACTGGCGCGTGAAGTCCCCGAGTTCTTCCCGGGATGCCTGTCCCATCGCTATCCTGTTCGCGGAGAAACCGCCCAGCATGTCCTGAGAGTCATGCTGTAGGTTCTTTACGTATTTGTGGAGTGTCTTGTGCTGGACGGTGGCATCATGCCTCCGGGTGCGATTGATCTGTTTTAGATCCTTCTGTGCGTCGGCACGGATCGCCCCGACTTCACTTCTCAACTCCGCAATATCCGATACCCGAGCCGATTTGGCTCCGTTGATGTTGTCAACAATCTGGTGCATTCCATCTGCTATTGTCATTTTTTACCCACCTCACATCTGTCTTTGTTTTGACACTCTTCATTCTGGAGGGATTTCTTATATACGTGCCCGGAATTTCCAAATTATGTTTCAAAATTCGGAAATACAAGGCAGGGGCATACCGGGGAACAGATCGAACCCGGCTGTGCCCGGATTGGGATCGATGTAAGCGACGGGATAGAACGTCGGGGGCACTCGATCCCTCTGTTCCCTCGCGTTCCCCTGCGTTCCCCGGTCCGTCCCCTCCCCCCAATCGATCCTGTCGATGGAGGTTGTTGGAGGCATGGGCGCGGCTGATCACGCGGCAGCAGGCACACCATGAGCATCAGTACACGTGCGCGATGGGGTTACCGAGGGACTCTCACGAGTGGTTCAGATACATTCTAGACAAAAAAGATATGGAGCCTATTGTCATACGATGCAGCATGAGGGACGTGCATTGTTATGACCTGATTTTATCATACTATTTTATCATACTATGCGTGAAATTTCCCATTGTGGTGAACTGGTGCCTTTAATCTGAGGAACGAATTCAATAAAATGAATGGGCTGCATCTCCATCCATCTGAATTCTTCCCTGAGAGATATGATTATGCTGCAATTTCTGCGTGTTCCGTAAGCCCGACAGCTTCTGCGTACTTCAGGAACGTCTCGACCGATGCGATCACGACACGGGCTTCGATGGAGAGGATCTCAATACCAACAAGTGAGACGCGTACCCATGCGTCAACAACAATGCCCTTATCCAGAATACGGTCAATAACCTCGACGAGGCTTGAAGATGAGTTCATTTTTTCTACCATGTTTTATTCCTCCTTTATGGTTCTGGGCATGTGTGCCCACAACGAACTCAATCTGGAAGACTATATAGGTTCCCGGAATTTCCGAATCTTGTTTCAAATTTTGGAACGATTTGCCTTCACGTCTTCAATGGCACAACAAAAATTAAGACGGCTGGATCCACAGTCAGGCGGATCTGGTCATCCCGGTGTCCTGAGGGGTTTAATTGACCCCGACAATCCCAACGACAATGCCAACGTATTTTTCTTTGAGTTCGTAATTGTGTACGCCGCCGGAAGTTCGTGTTGCGCAAAGGATGCCCATCCGGGAGGCAATTATGCCGACCATCGAAGCAATCGCCTGGAATGTAACGGTAAACCGTGTCTTGAGTTTTGCGACAAGTTCGGCGATCGAAAGTGATCGGGTATTAATAAAAAGTCTGAGCACTTCGCGCCGGATCCCGGTCCTGTCCCGGGAAAGGTATGACCGTAACCGCCTCTCAACGATTCCCGTGTCTGGATGCCTGCTGATAACCCATACGGGGTCTCGTGATGTATGCATTTTTTCATCCATGTTTCCCCTCCCGGGTTTTGTCATTACTCATGCAGACTACCTTACAGGGCAGCATCATAAATGTTACCGGATTTTTCAATATATGTCTCAAATTCTGGAACGATTTGCCCATACTTCTTCAATGGCACGACGGAAATGAGCCGACCGGATACCGAAGCGTGCCAGCAGCGTGCCAGCATCTCTTCGCCGGTTTGCGAAAATTCCCGTATGGCATGAATGGCGGGATATCAGGACAGGTAAAAAACTCCATGAACATCTCTTCAAATCCGAAAGAGAAACTTTGCATTTTAAGTGATAAAAAAAATTTAAGATTGTTTGGTTTTTTACGTTCCCGGCATCATCGTGGCGCCGCTCATGACCGCCGTAAAGAGTGCTACAAGGAGCACCATTACGATAATGATCGGGATTATCACGGAAAGGATGACGGCAATGGCTGCCCGTGCTGTCGATATCTGGTGAATTTCCCGGACACTCAGCACCTCAAGCACTAATGTCCAGATGCCCCCGATAAACGGTCCGATAACAGGTATCCACCCGATGATCATGCCCGGGGTTGATCCATAGGCAAGGGCTTTTACTGTGTGCATGTAGCCTTTTCGCCCACCTACAATGTAGACCCAGATGTGGAGCCAGATCCCCCCTATAAACAGGAAAATCACTGCGAGGATAGCGATGAGAACAACCACGAGGATTGCTCCCAATGCCCCGACAAACGGGAGTGCCCAGCCAAGTTGTTTCATAAGAGTAGACATGGTATTTAATGTTCCGTGTCCCCCAAAGATGAGCACGACAAGCGCCGTAAGGATCGCGTTAAACAGGACGATGAGGATGTAGTACTTGAGGGTGGACTCGGTTGTGTCTTCCCGCGATTTCTGGAGTTCCTCGACCGGGGTCACAAGGAACGCTTTTGCCTTTTCATAGCATGTGGAAATCATATGTGCAGCCTTTTTTTGGCAACGATTTATAGGTTGGGTCAATTTCCAAAATGAAAGACAAAAAATGGAACTGGCTCTGGTATTTCCGGATGATTGTTACCGCCAGACCGGCATCCCGAACCGGGTGGCGGGACGGTGAATGAGGTGTCAATGACAATGGAAACGTGCTCATTTCTGGCAGGATGACTCCTCCCCCGGCACGAAAGGGGCACCACCCGTATCTATTACCGGTATATCAATAGACTCCTCCCCATCCTTCCCGATCAATCTATCAACGCGTATCCCTGCCGACTACGACATCCGCACAATAGGTAAAATCCTCTGAACAATCCCCGGCAATAATCACCGGAACCCCTCCCAATCTATCCCATCTTTTTGACAACCCGGTACATCCCCATCAGCACGGTGATCTCAAACCGGGTGCCTTTGCCGGGCTCACCGGTTTTAGCAATCGTCATACCGGAAAGAAGAAGGCACTCATGGACAAAGAAGAGCCCAAAGCGGATCTTTTCACCGACGAGCCGGTCAAAAAGACGGGCTTTGTCTTTGAGGGAGATCCCGACACCATCGTCTTCGCAGATAAGAATAAGTCTCTCCGGCGTTTCCTCGCATGAGAACCTGATGCGTGTCGCGGTCTTTCCATGGATTACTGCATTTTCAATAAGGTTCGCGAAGATTTTTTCGATGAGCGGATCGGAATACAATTCGAGTCCATGAAGTGCTGACTCAATCGATATGCCCGGTTTCGGGCTGACGAGCGAAACGGCAATCCGGATTGATTGTTCCACGGGAATCCACCGGGGCAGGAGTAATCCGATCTCCTGGTACTCTCCAGGCTGGGTCAAAACCTCTCATAGAGAATAAAATACCTTCAAATTGCAGAGATTTTCTTCTGCCGCACATAAATGACCGACGTTATTTTTAGTTTTGATCCCCCCGATATCCTTCATTCTGCGCTCGCTCTACTGTAGTGCCTCCTCCCCGCGCTTGTGTTTGGTGATGTCCTGGCTGATTCCTTCATGGTACAGGATATTACCATATGCATCCCGGACAAGTCGTGCGTTGAATGAAACCCATACGGTTTGTCCATTCTTATGGCGACAGGGAGCCTCAAAGTTTTCAAGGACTCCCTTTTCCAGTAAAATCCGCCATGCTACTTTTCCGGTTTTTGGATCCTGGTAGATCTGTGTATAGACATCCGTTATCGATAAAATGAGTTCCTCTGCAGATTCGTACCCAAAAGTTCGGGCTGCGTGATTATTAGCAGATAAAAACTGTCCTTCCCTGGAGATCTGATATATTCCCATAACCGCATTATCAAAGATGGAGCGGTACTTCGTCTCGCTCTCCCGGAGTGCATCATCCGCCCGTTTCTGGGAAGCCGCCGTCTTGATCTTGTGCGAGAGTTCGGCGAACTGTGCGCCGGATTCGCCGCCTTTCTGGAGATAGCCGTCAGCCCCCGCATTGAGTGCCGCGATCACCACCTCTTCCCTGCCTTTCCCGGTAAACAGGATGAACGGGATCTGCCCGAATTTCGTCCGCACAAGAACAAGGAACTCGATGCCATTCATCTCCGGCATCTGGTAGTCGGAGACGATGGTGTCAAAGCTCTCCTCTTCGAGCAACCGGATCGCGTCGGGTGCGCTTATCGCTGTAGTTACGGTGAAATCTCCGGACCGCTCCAGGAACTGCTTGCCGAGAACGAGATGAGATGGTTCGTCATCGACATAAAGAACATGGACTGCTGCTGACATCACGCACCATTCCTATCTCTTTTGCCAGGCTTGCCTACCGCTCCCGGAGTGCCGGGCGGTGTGATATTTTTCATCAATAAGAGAATGACCTGACCTGACCTGACCTGACCTGACCTGACCTGACCTGACCTGTTATTCATGAGGGGGCGCGGTTTAATTTTTTCCATAGTTACACCAGGAGTGCGTGCGTGGGATGTGGCATGTGCCAATTCAGATGTCCTGCACAATAATCCTGTCACACGGTAATGATGCACGCGATGATGCGCTCGTTGTCGTAGGCATGTTCACCAGCTGAAACGTCACGTATCATCGTAGCGTACGCGTGATCCCGTTACATTTCGTCTGGTGAGCCGGTAAATGATGAAATGGCGTATGCAGTAATAAAAGTTATGGTGGGAGGGTGATGCCATAGGTGCCGGTAATATGCAAAACCGTTCTGTAGAATTGTACTTTACTAACGGTCTAAATCCTTGATCGAAAATCTTTCAATAACACCCCGACGAACGAGTAGCTGGAGATACTTTTCCCCGGTGAGCGGGCATTGTATGAGATCGGCGAATTCTTTTCCTGACAGATGAAGTTGGTTTTTCATCTTTGCGAGAAGATCGGCGGAATAGTCCTTTTGTCCGTGACTTATGAACGTGTGGACGCCAGTAATCTTCCTATTCACACATAGATAGGAAATCCTGTGGTGTGTTTCCTTTTGCACGAATCCCTTTTTTTTGAGTGCCGATTCAATATCCCGGGTTTTGCAGGTTTTCACGCCTTTGCACCTGCAGGAACAAGAGACTGGAGGTTCTTTTTTAATATTAGCGCATCTTTCGTCAGGTTTTCCGGGTTCTCATTTACATAAACTTCAAAGAGCGTATCAAGTTCTAGAGAGATCCCGGCAATTCCTTCTTCCAGCGTCAGCGCCGAGA
>Ga0247842_10002945_pt1 | contig 23986 bp, 18 predicted proteins | sample LaCruzMarch2015__3_FD_192411 | JGI IMG/M metagenome (GOLD analysis project Ga0247842, IMG submission 192411) | Freshwater microbial communities from meromictic Lake La Cruz, Castile-La Mancha, Spain - LaCruzMarch2015_19m | ecosystem: Environmental > Aquatic > Freshwater > Lake | place: Spain...
AGATCAAGTCTCAGTGCACAGATCAGCCTTCACTGCCCATATCAGCCTTGCCTATGGCTCTACGGGTTTTTCATGCTTTGGGCATGATCCCTGCCTGAGGATCATGGGCTCTTTGTGGTTGAAACGTACGTACGCCGCTGGTTATAGCAAATGGCTGACGATACTACCACCTCAGAGACATGAGAAGCGCACGGAGGACTCACATAGAACTCAATTACTCATGCAGAAAAGAGACTCAAAAAATATGTTAAAATTTTATTGGGGGGTGGTCTTTTTCCCGGCTTTTAGCTCGACCCTGCCTCCCCCAAGAGGGCCTTGAGCCTTTGTATGGATTGCAGGGCCTGGTTGGCCTCATTGAGCTTTTCCTGCTCGTAGTACTGGAGGATATCCTCAATTGGTGCTTTGAGGCGGTAGACCTTCATGGGCCGGCCAGTGCCATCGCTCCGGCTCATCTTCTCCTCCACCCAGTTGTTCTTCCTGAGCGTGCGCAGAGCGATGCTCACCTCCGGCTGGCGCAGATCGGAGCCTCTCTCAATCTCGCGGGAGGTGGCCTCGGTGCCGCTGGCCAGATAGGCGATCATATTGGAGACCTTTCTCGGCACTCCCAGGCTTTTCAGCGTTTCTACAACTTCAATATCTTTTTCGTCAAATCTCATTACGAACGATTCCTTCATTGATATCTTCTCCCTTATTTTTACTCCCTTGCAATAAATGAAGTACCTTATGATATAAATAGTTTATTTATGTCAAAAAAATTTTTACTATTATTACTACATTCAGCAAATGCATTAAAAATAAATAACTTTGTAAAAATTCGATTTAACTTCTTTTTATCTTCTCGACAAATTGCCTCTTTTTCTCCACCGCATTCATGGCTGCCCGGTCGACCTTCGTCGTCATCTCGGCCACATCTCTTCTCGCGTCCTGGCCCACTGCCTTTTTTATAGGCGTGTAGGCAGCTTCCCGGAAACGCGGGGAAAAGTCGGTCACATTGCCGTCCCTATGGAGCAATGCCCCCTCTCCCGCCTCGACCGTGCCGATCTCATCCACCGCCACGCCGGCCCGGCGAATGGTGCGGGCGATCTTCTCCGCCTCTTCCTGGGGGGCAATGATAAGCAGAGCATCGATGGAGACGCCCAGATAGTCGATCAACAGGTCGTCGAGCATCTCCAAAACCCGCGCATTTACCAGACGGCGCATCCTTTCCTCTTCGAAGATCAGCTTCACCCCGGCGGTGTAGGAGATCTCCTTGGCGTCGCCGCGAATGCCTCCATTGGTCACATCGGTCATGGCGTGAATGGTAAGGTCCTCCTTGAGCAGAGCCTCGCAGGCCTCCAGGAATTTGATGTTCAGGGTCTCTTCCACCACCTCATGCCGATCATAGTAAAGGGCGGCCGAGCAGACCGTTCCCCCTCCGGCTCCTTCGCTCATCATGATCACGTCCCCAGGACGGGCCCCTTTTCTGGGCGTGATCTTATCCGAGACACCTACCGCGCCTACGCAGCCGGTCAGCCGGTCGCCGATGACCATATCTCCACCGATGCGTAGCGTACTGCCGGTGATGAGAGGAACGCCGATCAGCTCGGAGACGGTGGCTATGCCGGCGATGTGGTCGAAGAGCTTGGAGACATCCCCATCATCGGCCAAATGAACGTCTGAGAGAAGAGCGACAGGCTTTGCGCCCATGACATAGACATCGCGAAGCGCTGCGCGAGTTACATGAAAGCCGGCCAGGAAAGGATAGTCGCTGAGGCGGGAGTGCATGCCGTCTACGGTGACGGTTATATACTCTCCTTTGCCTTTGACCACGCCTGAATCGTCCAGTTGCCGGGAGTCCACCACGGCATTGGTGCGGCCGATGACCTCGGCGATCTTGGTGTGCGTATAAAAATCGCCCGAGCCTCGCGAGCCCACACCGAAGTCGCCCATGGAGACGCCCACGCTCTCCAGCCGAAAGACCTCGCCCCGGGGATGCAGTGTCGCTCTTGCTTCCTCTAATACCGCCTGCGCCAGGATGAGGGCTTTATCCTCTGGTATTCTCTTAACCTCTCTGATCAGTGAGATGAGCTTGGACTTAATCTCCGGGTCCTCACGTAGCAGACCCCGCTTGGCAAATCCTTCCAGATCCATGTGGCGTGGTTGTCCTCACCTCTAGTAAAGTATTTGGCAAGGCCTCTGGCATATCTTGCTCCTTTTATTGAGATCAGCATAATGTTTATGGGAATGAAGATCATGGATTCGTATCGAGGCTAGAATCTTAATGAATAGTAGAAATGGCAAGCCGCAAGCCGCCGAGTACGAGCCAGATCCCGATCTGCGGGACAGCGAGCAGGTGCCGCTGCTGGAGGAGAGCGGGATTGAAGCCTTCCTGCGCCGGGAGGTGCTGCCCTACGCAGCGGATGCCTGGTATGATCATGCGAGCGTGAAGGTGAGCTACGAGATCAGCTTCATCAGATACTTCTACAAGCCCAAGCCGATTGCATCTGGCAGCAGAGCTTGGGGCAGCGGCCAGCTCACCGGAGAATGGCGATTGACATGAGCGGCAAAGAGGGCGCAGCCGCGCCAGACACAGGCATCATATTCTACCAGACCGAGGATGGCGAATCCCGCATCCAGGTCCGGCTGCAGGACGGCACCGTCTGGCTTAACCTGAGGCTTTTGGCCGAGCTATACCAGGTCTCTACGCGCACCATCGGCGAGCATCTCCTCAACATCTACCGCGACCATGAACTCATCCCGGAAGCAACTATCCGGAAATTCCGGTTAGTTCAAACCGAGGGCATCCGCCGGGTAGAGCGATTGATGGACTTCTACAATCTGGATATGATTCTGGCCATCGGCTACCGGGTGAGGAGCCACCGGGGCGTCCAGTTCCGCAGCTGGGCCACCGAGCGCCTGCGGGAGTACATCGTCAAGGGCTTTGTGCTGGATGATGAGCGGCTCAAGGGGGAGCGTGCGCTTGGAGTTGATTATTTTGATGAGCTTCTGGAGCGCATTCGCGATATTCGGGCCTCGGAGAAGCGCTTCTACCACAAGGTCCGGAGGAGGGTAATTGAGCCCCACCAGCGCTTCATCTCCGTGCGAAGAGCCGCTCCAACTGACCCTCGTCTATTGTCACCATCACCGGCCTTCCGTGCGGGCAGGTGAGGGGATTATTGCAGTTGTAGAGATCTTCAACAAGCTTTCTCATTTCAGCAAATGTAAGCTCGTTTCCTGATTTTATGGAGCCCCGGCAGGCCAGGAGCTTGAGAATCTCATCTTTATTGGTCGAAGCCGGGCTGACTTTTCCCTCTGAAAAAAGGTCTCTTAAGATGTCGTGCACTGCCTCGGCGCTCTCCAGCCGACGGCCCAGCGCCGGAACGGCTCTGACAGTGTAGGAGTTTCCCCCAAAGGGCGAGACTTCAAAGCCAATATCCTGCAACGTCTCCTGCCAGGAGGCCATCATGATCATCTCGCTGGGAGACATTTCCAGGGAGATGGGCTCTGCCAGCTCCTGGCGGATCTTTTTGCTCTGGTAGCGTTCTTGCAGGAGCTCGAAACGGATACGTTCTGCTGCAGCATGCTGGTCGATGAGCACCAGCCCGTCCTCGCTTTCCGCCACGATGTAGAGCTTCTTGATCTGGCCCAGGATGCGGAGACTGGGGTGCCGCAGCTCTGGTGGGGACAGCTCCTCCACCTCCTGGCTCAGAGGAAGAGTACTCTGCCCGCAGCTTTCCGCGATGTTGGCCTGCCGGGCAAGGGCCACTGCCGACTCCGGCACCTCGCCTCCTCCCGTCGTCCCCTCCGCCATTCCCTCCGGCGCATAGCGAGCATGCTCCACCAGAGCCCTGGCCGCGGCCCGGGTGAGTGCCGAGGCGATCTCCTGCTCATGTAAGAGGCGGATCTCTCTCTTGGCGGGGTGAACGTTCACGTCTACCAGCTCAGGACTTATTTGCAGGGAGATGACGGCCACCGGGCTCTTTCCCAGGGGAATGATGTTCCGGTAAGCTTCTCTTACTGCCGCCGAGAGAGTTCGGGAAGATACCGCCCTTCCGTTGACGAAGATGAATATTCGGTCCGGGCTGCTTCGCACCGCCAGAGGATCACCAATGACGCCGGTGAGCTTCCAGCCCCGGCCCGGCTCCTCCAGCCGGGACAATCCTTTCAAAGTCTTCAGGCCGAATAAGCGAAAGAGCACATCGTCCCAACTGGACGATTTTATCGATTTGAAGATGGTGCGTTTGCCTGAGAAGAGCTCAAAAGAGATGTCATAGTGGATGATGGCCAGCTCGGTGACCATATCTGTGATGTGCACGGTTTCCGCTTCCACCCCTTTGAGGTGCTTTTTTCTGGCCGGAACATTGTAGAAAAGGTCCCATACGGTGATGGTGGTGCCCACTGGTGAACCGACCTCTTTTGTTTCTACAATCTTGCCGCCCTGTGTGCGTTGGTAGGTGCCGGAGAGCGACCCTTTCGTCTTGGTTTTTACCTCAACGCTTCGCGAGACGCTGGCAATGCTGGCCAGGGCCTCGCCCCGAAAGCCCAATGTGGCGATATTCTCCAGGTCCCCGGCCCCGCTGATCTTGGAGGTGGCATGCTTTTGAAAGGCCAGGGGCAGGTCCTGGGGATCGATGCCGCAGCCGTCGTCGGTCACTTTTACCAGACTCTTGCCGCCGTCTATCAACTCGATGAGTATTCTGGTTGCACCTGCGTCGATGGAGTTCTCTACAAGTTCCTTGACGACGGAGGCTGGCCTCTCAATGACCTCGCCTGCTGCTATCTTGTTTATTGTGTCCTCGTCCAGGGGTCTGATCTTATGCATCGGAATCTCTCGATTACAAAACGTTTTCAACCTTGTTAAATACCGTTTTACTCATTCTTGATCATCATGACTTAGATGTTGTCAGGGTTCATTCTTCTCTCCTCCCAGAGGAATTGCCGATAAGCTGCCGATGTACTACCGATATTTTGCCGATAAACTGTAGGCTCTGGCGCGGCGTGAGGGATTTGTTACCTGCAGCCATCCATCTCTCACCCAATCCCTTAGAAGGTTTCTGGCCATGCGCTCGGATAGGCCCAGCTCATCCGCCACCATTGGGGCGGTAATGGTCTCCTTCCTGGCAAAGAGGCCCAGGACAACCCTTGCTCTATGATCCAGACGACGCAAATCCTCAGGCTCTGCGGGTGTCCCGTTTTCTGCCCTCTTATGGGCCCTCTGCCTGACTGCTTCGAAGACCTCTGCTAAAGTTGAGATGAAGTATTCAAGCCAGGGTATGAGGTCGGCTTCGCTTCTTCCGAAATAGTAGTTATGGTGCGGATGGGAGGTCAAGGCCTGGTAGTATCCCTGCATGTCATGGGCGTAGTGTTCCTCAAGAGAGAAGAAGCCGCTCAGGCCGTAGCCACCTCTGTGGAGGATGAAGGTGGCCAGAAGTCGCGCCGTGCGGCCGTTGCCATCGTAGTAAGGATGGATGGTCACGAACTGGTAGTGAACGAGGCCGGCAATAATGGGAATCGGCAGGCCTGACCTCTCAGCTTCTGCCACCCACTGCACCAGTCCAGCCATGAGGTCCGGTACGTCTTTCGCAACAGGTGGCAGGTAGATCAGGGTGCCAGTTGCCGAGTCTTTGATGGCGTTCTGGCCTTCTCGGTAAGGCGTGGGCTTGGCCCTTGGGCCGCTTTCAACCAGGGCATGCAGCCTCTTGATCAGCTCCCCGGTGAGGGGCTTGTCCTTCCTGGCCCATTCCTCCACCCGCAGGAGGGCGTTCCAGTAGTTGCGAACCTCGGAGACATCCCTCTCCCGGCCCGAGATCTCCGCCCGCTCGTCGGCGATAACCCTCTGAGCCTCCTCCAGAGTAAGGCGGTTTCCCTCGATGAAAGTGGAGTAATGGGCAGCATGCATGCGGGCGCGGGACCGAAGCTCGGCCTCTGCAGCGAGCGAGAGTGGCGTGTGGTCTACCAGAGCACGGGCTGCCTCGATCTGCATCAGGCCGCGGGCGATGGCGGAGGTGATGGTGAAACGGGGGGACCAGGCTGGTATGGTCATCATTTGCTATCCCTTTCCCTCAGCCTCTTCTGGTATTCTGCCAGCTTATTGTGCGCCTCGCGTGGCGTCATGCAGTCAAGATCCAATCTTTGGATCTCCTCCGCAACCGGGTCGCGAAGTACCTGTTTTTCCTGCAAGATAGGTTCCCCGTCTGGCTGGTCAAAGAAAATCAACTGGGTGAACTTCGAGGACTTTCTGCCTCTTTTCGAGCCAGCCAAAGGCTCGACCACCGCTTCTTTCTCTATCTCCTTCAGAATCTGGTCCGCCCGCCGGGTCACGGCCTCGGGCACGCCTGCCAGGCGGGCCACATGCACGCCGTAGCTCTTGTCTGTGGCTCCCGGCACCACCGTGCGCAGGAAGGTGATGGTCCCCTTCTCTTCTTTTACGGCGATGCTGTAGTTTTTCACACCCGGCAGAATGCCTTCCAATTGTGTCAGCTGGTGGTAGTGGGTGGCAAAGACAGATTTGCATTTGATGCTAGTGTGCAGATACTCGGATATGGCCCAGGCCAAAGAGAGCCCGTCAAAGGTGCTGGTGCCGCGCCCCACCTCGTCGAGCAAGACCAGGCTGTCCCTGGTGGCCGCGGCAAGGATGGTGGCAATCTCCGTCATCTCCACCATGAAGGTGCTCTGCCCGGCAGATAGATCATCGTAAGCTCCCACCCGGGTGAAGATGCGGTCCACCAGGGAAAGCGAGGCGAAGGCGGCCGGCACAAAGGAGCCTGCCTGGGCCATGATGGCGCAGAGCGCGATTTGGCGCATAAATGTGGATTTTCCTGCCATGTTGGGGCCGGTGAGAATGATGAACCGGTTATGATCATTATCCAGGAGCACATCGTTGGGCACAAAGCCGCCTCGCATGGCCTTGTCCAGGACGGGATGCTTTGCGGCGCGCAGGAACAGCTTGCCATCCCTATTGAACTGTGGTCTCACCAGGCCGCTTTCCGCAGCAACATTGGCAAGAGCCACAAGTACATCCAGCTCTGCCAGGGCCGCGGCTCTCTCCTGAACGGTGCGCGCCTCCGCTGCAATTTTTTTGCACAGGCCGGCAAAGATCTCCTGCTCGAGAGATATGGACCTCTCCTGGGCCGACAGAACCTTGGATTCCATCTCTTTTAGCTCTGGGGTGATGAAGCGCTCTGCGTTGGCCAGGGTCTGCTTGCGAATGTAATCCTGCGGCACAAGATGCAGGTTGGCTCGGGAGATCTCCAGATAATAGCCGAAGACGTTGTTGTAAGATATCTTGAGGGACTTGATGCCGGTCTTCTCTCGCTCTGAACTTTCCAGGCGGGCCATCCAGCCCCGCCCGTCCCGCAAGAGGGAGCGAAGCTCGTCGATCTCTCTGTCAAAGCCGTCTTTGATCACGCCCCCCTCTCTCAGGTGGGTGGGCGGATCTTCAACTATCGATCTTTCCAGGAGAGAGACGATCTCTTCACAGGGGCCAAGCAGGCTTTGCAGCTCGACCAAATAGGGTGCAGCGGCATTTTCCAGGATCCCTTGCATTACAGGCAGCCTCGCTAGAGTGCTTTTCAGCACCACCAGCTCTTTGGGACCGGCAGAGGCGCAGGAGACCCGGCTCATCAGCCTCTCCAGATCACACACGCCCTTCAGCTCTTCGCTCAGGCTTTCCCGCAGTACGGAATTATTGTTCAGCTCTTCTACTGCAAAATGCCTTCTGGTAATCGCTTCCTCTGAAAGCAGTGGCATCTGAATCCAGCGGGCCAGGGTGCGTGCGCCCATGGCCGTCTTTGTCCGGGACAGGAACTCCAGCAGCGTTCCTCGCCTGGAGCGGTCCCGGATGTTCCTCAAGATCTCTAGATTTCGCAGGGTGACTTCATCCAAAACCATGAACTCGGCGGCACTGTAGATACGAATGTCATGCAGGTGTCCCAGTGCGTCCAAGTGAGCGGCGTGCAGATAAGTTAGAATGGCTCCACAGGCGCGCGCTGAAAGGGGCTTGTCGGCCAGGAAGAGTCGCTCCCTCCAGTCTGGGCCAAAGCGATTCACCAGGGCCGCGGATGTGCTCTCCTCTGAGAAGGCCGCCTCATCCAGGATCTGCAGGCTGCTGCCCTGCCAGTCAATCGGAAAGGACGCAATGCACTCCGCCGGTCGAAACTTGGCCAGCTCGGCTGCCAATCGCTCTGCGGCAATCTCCGTGGTCAGGAACTCTCCGGTGGAGACGTCCACAAAAGCCAGCCCCATCCTGCCTCCATCTTGCACTACGGAGGCGAGAAAATTGTTGCAGGACTCGTCGAGCAATGCCGGCTCAATGATGGTGCCTGGTGTCACCACGCGAGTGATCTCCCTTTTCACGAGACCCTTGGCAAGCCTTGGGTCTTCCACCTGATCGCAGATGGCCACCTTGTGCCCGGCCCGGATGAGCTTGGCCAGGTAGACCTCCAGGGCATGGTAGGGCACACCTGCCAAAGGAATCTTGTTGCCCTCGTCGTCCTTCTGCCGGGAAGTAAGGGTGATGTTCAGGTCGCGGGCGACGACTACGGCATCCTCGGCAAAGGTCTCGTAAAAGTCGCCCACCCGAAATAGCAGCAATGCATCCGGGTACAGCTTTTTTTCCCGATAATACTGCTCCATGAGGGGAGAGAGCTTGGACATGATCCTCTCATGCTCGGGCTTCACGTCTCATATCGCTTTCGGTGCGTGCTTGCCGTCTCTTTCCCGTGCCTTACGATTTCCAACCACAAAGAACACAAAGCGCACAAAGGCCTCAATAAAATGCCAGTTTCCCTTGCCAATTAAAGATCTGCTAAATCGCGTAATTTTCATCTTATACAAATAATAAGTGAAACGGCGGCGGCGCACCAGCACAGCAAGCTGCTGGGTATTCATTTAAAAATAAACATGCAAATGCCGCTCTCCCGGCACTTGATTTCCCCTAAGCCGTCTTCTCGCCCTCGGCGCTTCCCATCCAGGAGTCGCCGCTGGTGGAAAATGCCTGGTACTCTCCAGTGGCATAGTCTCCGCTCAGATTGAGATTGAGCTTGTATTGGACGATGGGATTGGCAGAGACCAGCTTCAGTTCCAGGGTCGCATCTGCAACTGCTCCTGACGCCGTCACATCTTGGGTGTTGTTGCCCTCTTTAATCTTGCCGGCTCCAAAGACCTCATTTCCCTTCTGGAAGAGGGTCAGGACCAGATCTCTCTTTACGCTGTCGTTCAGGGCGAAATACCAGCTTCCGCCCGCCGTTGCTACCTCCGCCTGGGCGGGTGGCAGCTCCGTATCTGTGGCCGCCAATGTGTTCGCGGCTGATGAAGCCTGTTGTGTTGTGGTAGCGGTTGCAGTCTCTTCGCCGGCCAACTCCGCTTGAGTTCTGGAAGACTTGGCGCTGTCACCGCCACCGGTGAGAGTGCTGGGCATGGTCCAGTCCAGTGAGCTTTTATTCTTTTGCAGCTCTCGGGACAACTTGGGAGTTGCCGCCTGTCCAGCTGGTGGTGTAATAACTTCTACTTCACCGGCGTTTATCATCTCATCTGCGTCATAGGTGGGATCATCCCAATTGACGCTAAGAGCCGTCACCGCCAGGAAGGCAATGAAAAGCAATGATGATAGTACTAGCATTTTAAATCTCATGAAATGTGCCTTGCGGTTTTTAGTTGATAAGCTTAATGGTTATACGACAAATACCGATTTATTATCATAATAAAATATAACAAATTATTAAAAATAATTTTGGATTTAAACTTAATTGATCTTTCCCATGGCGATTCCCTTCCAGGGCACATAGCTCGGACTGTAGCCATGATAGTCGCCGGAAAAGGATCTGCCGTTCATGGAGAGAGATAGGCGGTAGAGCGTCAGATCGTCGGAAAGGATGTCCAGATTCAGCTTTTTTCCGGTGATGGTCCCGGTTGCCGTAGCATCTTGAAGGCTGCTTCCTACAGCAATGGTGCCCTTGCCGAATACCACATCATTGGACTGGCACATCTGCAGGATGACAGCTCGCTCCAGGCTGTCCAGCAGATTCAGGCTCCAGGTGCTGGTGGGGCTGAGGAGCCTCGCCTGGGGTTGGGAGGACTGCCGGCCTACCGAGGCACCGGGCAGATTTTTTCCCGTAATCACCGCTGTGTCATTGCCTAACAAGTCCTGAACGGGGCTGAAGATATCATCTCCCGTCTTTCTTATGTCCGTAGAGGGACCCAGCGGATCATCCTCCGCCACCGCTAAGGCAGCCAGGAAAATGAGCATTAAAATGCCTGCTAGATATTTAATATTAGAATATTTCATTTTAAGCCTCTCCTTGTGTCTGATAATAATAAAAAAATAAAAAAACGTAAAGAGAAGATCCGCCCATTAATGGCGGTCTCACTCCGGGCTTGCCCTTTGCACCTCGATCTTCTCTCCCGTCTTCATGCGCTTGATGATGCGCTTGGCCATCTCCGAGGACTTGGCCACCCGGATATCTCCTCTCCTGCCAACGGTGGCCGTGAAGACCGGCTCCTCACCTACGAAGACCTCCACCGACTCTCCAGCCATGCCCTCCAGCCAGATGATGAGATGCTTGGCCGTCTCCTCCAACTTGGGCGCTGCCAGGACCGGCGCATCCTGAGTGCGCACGTCGATGTGCAGTCCCAGGTTCTTCTCGATCTGATCGATGTTCTTGCCGGCCTTGCCAATCACTCTCGCTGCCTCATCCTGGGGAACGTGGATGACAGCAGATGAGTCGGTGAGCATCTCCACCTGGAAGGGCCCACGCACATGATGCGCTATCTCCTTCTCAATCTCGCGACTGGCCAGCTTCCAGGAGGGGGAGGGCTTGCGGCTCTCCTTGGACACGGGCATGACCACAATCTGCTCGCCATAGGAGTATAGCTCATACTCAGCCGTGCCCGTCTCAAAGTCCTTGACCACAATCACTGGGCGGGCCAGGTCCGCTTCCACCATGCCCGCAGGAACCTTGACCACGAACTCCACATCCAGGACATGAGTGACCTCGCCCTTCTCGATGAAGACCACCGTGTCCACCACCTGGGGAATCATGCCCATGTCCACGCGGCCCAGCAGCCGCTGCAAGGCATCGATGGGCTTGTTGGCATGCACCACACCGATCATGCCCACGCCCGCCAGGCGCATATCTGCGAATACCTGGAAGTCGCGCGTCTTTCGGACCTCATCGTAGATGGTGTAGTCCGGCCTGACCAGGAGCAAAATATCAGCCGAGGCTTCCATGCTGCCTTCCAGCGGTCCGTACTGAGTGATCTCCGGGGGAACCTGCAGATCGCGAGGCGACTCCAGGGTCTTGACCACATAGTTGCAGCTCAAGAGATACTCGGCAACTCCGGCGGCAAAGGTGGACTTTCCTGAACCCGGCGGACCGGCGATGAGGAGCCCCCTCTGACTCTCCTTCAGCCTCTCTTTTAGCATGCTGTTATGCCGGTAAGAGTCAAAGCTCACCTTGGCCACGGGACGGACAGCCGTTATCTCCAGTCCATCGGAGAACGGTGGCTTGGCTATGGCGATTCTCATGGGCCCGATCTGGATTATGGAGGCTCCAATCTTCTCCATCTCTATAAAGCCATCCGGATCCGCCTTGGCCCTTTCGTAGATCTCGCGAGAGAGGTCTCTTAGCTCCCTTTCCGATAGCGGCCTCTCCCCCAAACGAACCAGGGAAAAGTCCCCCACCCGGCCGCGTTTGGCCATGGGGATGGCCCCCTCCTTGAGATGCACGGAGAGGGTATCCTCTGTGAAATATTTCTCCAGGGATAAGGCTTTGATAGGCTCGCGCTGCGGCCGGACATACTCCACGTCCAGGCCCATAGCTTCAGCCACCCGGAACTGAACCTGATCACTGGTAAGGAAGGATGCGCCCAGTTCCAGGGCTACATCCCGAATCATGGCGTCTATCTCTCCTCCGCCAGCAAGCTTGATCTGGTCCAAATTGGGCCTGATGCCCACGTATTCCAGTTCGATCTTGCCCGTCTTGGCAAGTTCAGAGAGCTTGCGCAGCTCCTCCAATCCTCTAAGACCAATATCCCGCCCGTGGTTGGCCTGGGCTTCCAGCTCGGCTACTACTGCTTCAGGTACAACGATCCTGCGGCCCTGCAGCTCTCCAGCTTTGATCTTGGCAGAGATCCTGCCATCAATTACCACACTGGTATCTGGCACTAACGGTTGCGCCATTGTCTAAAACATCCTTTAATCATCAATTATCATCTAGAGCTCAAATGAAGCTAGAGATATACTATATCCATCTTTCGTTTTTCAGCTATCCAGTCCAGCACGTAGTCGATGTCCAGTTGCCTTCTGGTCTGCAGACTGGACTGTACCACCATGATGGGACCGCCTTTCATTGCCTCGGATATCTTCTGGGAGGCCACTGCCCCAAACCCGGGATCGAGCCTTCTTAAGATGTACAGCTTCATGTCGCTGCAGGCAAAGCCTTCATTGGTTCTATGTCCCAGTTCAATGCAGACTTTTCCCGGCGAGGATTGCAGTCGGAAGGCCACGCTGTAGCTGGCGAATTTGCTTCGATCATAGAGCTTTCTCTCCTGAAAAGCCGGCCGCAGATCCTCTTCCATTATGGCCGTGCCAAGAGAGATCAGATCAGAAGAAGCCTGGCCGGAGTACTGGGGGCAGCCGGCCAGCTTGGAAGCCGTGAGGTTTTTTAAAGATGCATCCTTGGCATGGCAGTATTCGCTGTCATCTACCGCCCAGAAATCCCGGCTCAAAGGGAATGTGGCCGGTGCATAATTGTCGCAGCTTTTGCACTTCATCCCGATGACGGCTTCCTTATCCAGGAACGGCGCGATGCCTTCTAAGATGGCCAGAGCATCTGCGACGCGAAAGTCTGCTGCCCCCCCAAGGAACCTCCTGGCTTCTCGGACCGCAAAGAGTATTTCATTCCTGTTATCCATAGGCTATCCTTCATACGCCGCATCTTACATAAGAACTTGCCGCGGCTCCGAAAGAGATATATCTACTCATCACTTTTTCGCGGAGAAGAGTAGATCAGAGCGCGAACCATTAGGAGGTCAGCCCTTGAAAGAAATACGCTTACATGGTCGTGGCGGTCAGGGATCTGTCACTGCGGCCGAAATAATAGCCGTTGCGGCTTTTGAGGACAAGAGGTTCTCTCAGGCGTTTCCGGCCTTCGGAGTAGAACGGAGAGGCGCGCCGGTAATGGCCTTTGCCAGGATTGCCGACAAGCCCATCAGGATCAGAAGTCAGATCTATGAACCGGATTACGTCATTGTGCAGGATGTAACCTTGCTCGATGTGGTGGATGTGGCGGCAGGACTCAAATCGACCGGGAAGATAATAATAAACACCGACCGGCCCCGTGAGACGCTCAAGCTTAAAACAGACGCAGAGGTCATCACCATCGACGCCACCAAGATCGCCATGGAGATCCTGGGAAGGCCCATCGTAAACACCACTATGCTGGGGGCGTTCTCCGGCGCCAGCAAAGAGGTGGGGCTGGAGAGCCTGAACAAAGCTATTTCTGAACGCTTTAAAGGGGACTTAGGCAAAAAGAATCTGCTCGCCATCAAAACCGCCTTCGAGAGGGTATCTTAATGGCAACAAAAGCCGGAAGTTTGGTAGAAGCGTGCAGCACCCGCATGACAAAGACCGGTGCCTGGCGGACGTTCGTGCCCGTGTTCGATCATGAGAAATGCATAAAATGCAGCCTCTGCGAGATCTACTGCCCGGAGGGCTGTATCCACCAGGAAGAAGGGCTCTTTGTCCCGGACAAAGATTACTGCAAAGGTTGCAGCGTGTGCGCTAACGAGTGCCCACGCATGGCGATAATAATGGTCTTGGAGGAGAAGTGATGAGCGAGAAGACTGCTAATATGAAAGTGGTGGAGGGCTCTTATGCCGTGGCCCACGCGGTCATGTGCTGCCGGCCGGATGTGATATCGGCCTATCCCATAACGCCTCAGACTCACATCGTGGAGAACCTCTCCCAGATGGTGGCGAACGGTGAGATTGACAGCGAATTTTTGACGGTGGATTCCGAGTTCTCAGCCCTGTCCGTTTTGATCGGCTCCAGCGCCTGCGGTGCCAGAAGCTACTCCTCGACCACGAGCCAAGGCCTGGCCCTGATGTATGAGGTTTTGTACAACGTTTCCGGCATGAGGCTGCCCATAGTCATGAACGTGGCCAACCGGGCACTGGGCGCGCCGCTCAACATCTGGAACGATCAGCAGGATTCTGTGGGTGCTCGCGATGTGGGATGGCTGCAAATTTACGTGGAGGATGTTCAGGAAGCAGTGGATGCCACGCTGCAGGCCTACAAGATCGCAGAGGATGCACAGATCAGGACACCCATCATGGTCTGTATGGACGGATTCATCTTAACCCACGTCTATGAGCCGGTAGAGCTCTTGGACAAGGAAAAGGCCAGGGAGTTTCTGCCCGCCTACCAGCCGGCCGATATCCTGGACCCGGCCCATCCCAAGACCTTTGGAGCCTTCGCCGACCCCTCCACCTTCACGGAGTTTCGCTACCAGCAGTTTGAGGCTCAGTTGAAGGCACTGGGTAAGATCGAGCTGGTGGCCAGGGAGTTCGAGGAGACCTTCGGAAGGTATTATGGTGGGCTCATCGACAGCTACCATGCCCTGGACGCCGAGGTAGTAATAGTAACCATGGGTTCAGTCATCGGCACCATCAAGGACGCCATAGATGCCATGCGCTCCGAAGGCAAGAAGGTCGGACTGCTCAAGGTGCGAAGCTACAGACCCTTCCCGGTGCAAGCTTTGCGTAACGCTCTGAAAGATGCAGGCGTAATCGCGGTTATAGAGAAAGACGTCGCTATCGGGGGCGAAGCCGGCCTGGTTACGGATCTGAAGGCGGCCTTCTACAATAGCAATATCCGTACACCCATCATCGGCTTTACGGCAGGCCTGGGCGGCCGGGACATCACGGTTAAGGACATCCGCAAGATCGTAGATAAGGCACTGGCAGCCCGCAAGGGAATAGAAGCCGAGTTCGAGTTCCTGAATCTCCGGACGGAGATCCTTTAGGAGGCTAAAAGAATGGAAAAATCTTTGCTGGCACCAGGACACAGGGCCTGTGCAGGATGCGCTATGCCAACTACCATCAGGCTGGTACTAGACGCCGCCGGACCCAATACCATCGTGGTCTCGCCCACCAGTTGCCTGGAGGTTACTACCACTCCCTTCCCGGAGAGCGCCTGGTGCGTTCCCTGGATCCACTCCTTATTCGAGAATGCGGCAGCAGTAGCCTCAGGCGTTGAGGTCATGCAGAAGCGCAGGGGGTCGAACAGCAACGTGGTCATCATCGGCGGAGACGGCAGCACCTTTGATATCGGCATAGGCTCCAACTCCGGCATGTTCGAGCGCGGCCATAAGATTCTCTATGTCTGCTACGACAACGAGGCCTACATGAACACGGGAGTGCAGAGAAGCGGCTCCACGCCGTTTTGCGCGCATACTACTACCACCCCCTACGGAAGCCAGAGCCAGGGCAATCCCAGGCCCAAGAAGGACATGCCGGCCATCGCTTTAGCCCACAAGGTTCCCTACGTGGCAACGGCATCTGTTGCCTATCCTGTGGACCTGAGACGAAAGGTCAAGAAGGCCTTGCAGGTGAACGGGCCCTCTTATATTCAGGTCAATGCGCCCTGCATCACCGGCTGGACCTTTGAAGCCGGCCTCATGATCGAGCTGGCGCGTCTCGCCGTGGAGACCAGTCTGTGGCCGCTCCTGGAATATGAGAATGGAGAGCTGACTGGCGTCAAGAAGGTGCGCCGGCCCAAGCCGGTGGAGGAGTACCTCAAGCTGCAGGGCCGCTACAAGCACCTCTTTAAAAAAGCAGAATGTGCAGATATGCTGGGCCAAATCCAGGCCATGGCGGATGCGAACACCGCCAAGTACCGGTTGGTTGACTGAACATGTATGTGGGCCGAATAGTAATAGTAGGCCATAGTCAGGGAAGGAGCTTTGTCGCCTACAGAGTCTCCTCCCGCTCTTTTCCCAACCGGAGGGCCGAGGTGCGCAAGAAAAGCATTCTCGTCTCGCCCTTAGACTTCGCCGACCTGGCCCGGAATCCTTACATCGCCTACAACTGCATCCGCGTCGCCGGAAACGTTGCCGGCAACGTCGATGGTAACATCTCCGGCGACGTTGCCGTTGTAACCAATGGCACTCATACCGACATGATCCTGGAGAGAATTGAGGATGGTCAGCGGCCAATGGACGCCCTGGCCCTGAGTCTGACAGCTTACGGTTATGAGAGGGATGAGCTGGACACCCCGCGCATAGCCGGCGCGGTGCGAGGAGATCGGGGGTGGCTGGGCATAGCCAGGAGGGATGAGCTTCGTGTTAAGGAGTTCCAGTTGGAGGAGGGCCGGGCCTTAATGGTCGCAACTTATGAGAAGACCGACTTTGAGGCCATAGCTTGGGGCCAGGCGGTCAGTGCAAGCGAGATTGCCCGGCGGGCTTTTGATCTGCCCTTGGAGAGGCCGGTATGCGCGGCGGCGGCCCTCGCCCGGCCCGAGGGGCAGGGCAGCGGTTTTGATCTGGCGGTTTACAATCCGCAGTAGCGGATGGAATGGAGGGATGTTATGGAGATCAATGGTGTTGAGATAGAGGATACCTTTGCGGAAGGCTTTCCCATAAAGATGGCAAGGGTGGTAGTAACCGCGATAACGGAGCGCTGGGCTCTGGAAGCGGCGCGGGAAGCCACGGGATTTGGCACGTCCGTGATAGGATGCTCGGCTGAGGCTGGCATCGAATGCATTGTCGGGGGAGAAGAGACGCCGGACGGCAGGCCGGGGGTCAATATCCTGATCTGCAATATGGGCTACAAGAATCTGGAAAATTCCCTGCTCAACCGCCTGGGCCAGTGCGTGCTGACGGCGCCTACAGCAGCGGCCTTTTCCGGCATGCCGCAGGCAGAAAAGCAGTTTGATACCGGCAAGAAGCTGAGCTTCTTTGGCGACGGCTACCAAAAGCAAGCCGAGCTGTTTGGCCGCAGCGTCTGGAAGATACCGCTCATGTCGGGAGACTTCATCATAGAGCAGAATTTTGGAGCCATGGATGGAATTGCAGGCGGCAATTTTCTGATCCTGGCCCAAAACCCTGCGGCAGGCTTGCTGGCGGCCGAGGCGGCCGTCAATGCCATCAGCAAAATCAAGGGCACGATTACTCCCTTTCCGGGAGGGGTGGTGGCCAGCGGCTCCAAGGTGGGCTCCAGGTACAAGTTCCTGAAAGCCTCTACCAACACAGCCTTCTGCACAACGCTTCGCGAGGACGGGGTTTGCACTTTAGCCGAGGACGTTTCCAGCGTCTTTGAGATAGTAATAAACGGTGTGGGCAAAGAGGCCATTTCCGCGGCCATGAAGGCGGGCATCAATGCCGCCTGTCGCGTGCCCGGCGTCTTGAAGATCTCCGCCGCCAACTACGAGGGAAAGCTTGGCATTCATCAGTTCCCATTGCACTTGGTGCTGGAGTAAGGCGGATCTAATTTTTTTTAAAAAATATCTCAGTTCACAGTGATCTTGTGAGTGATGCTTTTTTTTTAAGCCTTCTTCTCACGGTTTTTATTTTTAAATGTTGATCTTTATTAGTAATCTCGCTGACCACAATTAATTTATAGCCATTAATTGACATATTCAGTATTCTGTCCAGATTGATCTTGAGCGGATAGCCTGGCAGAAGGAATAGGAGGGAACAAGTTACGTTAGTGCAGGGGAGTTTACCGGGCGGTTCCTATGGAATTTGCCCAGATCATAGACCATTCTATATGGCATTTTTAGGTGTACTTTCCCTCAGGAATGCCTTTGATGATTTTTCTCAGTTAATTAACTGGGGAATAAGCAAGGATTGCAGGAGTTGAGACAAATGAAGCACTTATGGGACATTTTATGCCGGGGATCGATCTTGACAATTCTTCTGTCATCCTTGCTGCTGATCGCAAGCGCAGAGACTGTGAGCTATTGCGATTCCATTCCCATGCAGCTCACCGATTGGAATTCCAGTGTGAGTCTGCCAAAATTCGATCCCGAGATGGGAACTCTCACCGGCGTCGAATTGAAATGCGTACTAAATCTCTCGCAGGGCGTTTCCCTGGAGAATATGAATAATAATGGAGGAAATTTCACTATCTTCATTAATGGTGGACTTCTGGTAGATCTGCCCAATTCTGAAAATATTTCAATAAACGCCGATCATAGCTCTGAGGGCGAACTCGCAGGCTTTGACGGCAGGAAAGATCGCTCCGGCCCATCCGGTTTGAATAGGAGCGAAGTCATTACCGTAGAACCGGTAATCAAGAACTATTCTCACATCGATGATTTCATAGCTGGATCTGCTGACGAGATGGCAATCCTTCCCGTCACGGCAACCTTCATGTCCAAGACGGAAACATCCGGATCATTCTTGTCGGGCATCAGTCTGATGGCTGGAGCCAGTGTATGCATTTTCTATACATATGAGCCAAATACTGCTAGAAAAGGTGGCAATTGATATGAGGCTTGGAATCCTGGTATTAATCTCAATATTTATAGTGGCGATCTTCGCGACTCCTTCGTGTGCGGCATTCAAGACCATAACTTATACTCACGACATTCAATCCGATAAGACTGATTGGAACGAAGATCATATTCTGCCGCTCTTCAATCCATCGCTAGGCAGGCTCTACCGGGTTGACTACAATGAGAGCTTGAATGCCACCATGGATGGATGGGGAAATAATACGGGTAATACGAATACAAAGGCATACCTATATGATAATACTTATATGGATACGGTGATGATTGATGGCGCTATTCTTGATTTGGAAGCACATCTGAGGGATCCTGCAACAGGATGGCGTATTCTCCTACCTCACACATCGTTTAACATCACGTTGAGTGAATATCCAAACAGAACAATCACTTACACAGATCCCGCGAAATTAGCCCTCTTCATCGCCTCATTCCCTGGAGAGACAGAGAATTATAATGTCGATGCATGGGCCACCTCCGGCCATGAATCAGGCGGCAATTTCGATACCGCTATTGCGACCTGGGCTGGAGCTCGTGCCGAGATCACTTACTACTATGACGATTCACACTGCCTGTCAGGATTCAAGCTGGACGGCTGCACAAACACCGGCCTCTCCGACTGGACCATCATCGTCAGCAACACTACCAAGAACTGGAGCACAACCACCAATGCCAGCGGCTTCTGGCAGATATGCAGTCTTGACAATGACACCTACACCATTTGCGAGACGCCCCAGTTGGGCTGGGTGCAGACGCTGCCAGTGTCCGGCTGCTACAGCAAAACCATTGCAGGGGCGAATCTCACAAAGATCAACTTCACCAATCAGAGGCCCCTGTGCATCAACGGCACCAAAGTCAACGACTGCAATGGTCTGGGCCTCGACGGTTGGACAATCATCCTCAAGAACTCGACTGGCATTGAGCTAGACCGCACCACCACCGCCAACGGCGGCGAGTGGTCATTCTGCGATCTGCTTGCTGGCGACTACTATGTCGAGGAAGAGCTGGAAAGCGGCTGGCAAAACGCCAACCCCAATCAGCTCGTAGCACTGCTATGCGTTAACAAGACAAATGTGAACTTCCGGAACACTCCGCGCTTGTGTATCAGCGGCTACAAGTTCAATGACTGCGACGGCCTGCCTTTGCAAGGCTGGCAGATCCAGGTCTTCAATAGCTCAACTGGTGCCTTGATGGGCATCGCCACAACCAATGAAACCGGCTACTGGCGGGTCTGCGATTTAGTGCCCGGCAACTACCGGGCCACCGAGATCGTCAAGCCCGGCTGGCAAAACGCCAACCCCACTCAAGATGTGGTCCTGGGTTGCGATAACAAGACGGGCGTGAACTTCCGTAACACCCCGCGCTTGTGCATCAGCGGCTACAAGTTCAATGCCTGCAACGGCCTGCCTCTGCAAGGCTGGCAGATCCAGGTCTTCAATAGCTCAAATGGTGCCTTGATGGGCACGGCCACAACCAATGAAACCGGCTACTGGCGGGTCTGCGATTTAGTGCCCGGCAACTACCGCGCCACTGAGACAGTCAAGCCCGGCTGGCAAAACGCCAACCCCACTCAAGATGTGGTCCTGGGCTGCGAGAATAAGACGGGCGTGAACTTCCGTAACACTCCGCGCTTGTGCATCAGCGGCTACAAGTTCAATGACTGCAACGGCCTGCCTCTGCAAGGCTGGCAGATCGAGGTCTTCAATAGCTCAACCGGTGCCTCGATGGGCACGGCCACAACCAACGCCACCGGCTACTGGCAGGTCTGCGGCCTGGTTCCCGGCAACTACCGGGCAACCGAAACTGTCAAGCCCGGCTGGCAAAACGCCAACCCCACTCAAAATGTGGTCCTGGGCTGCGAGAATAAGACGGGCGTGAACTTCCGTAACACTCCGCGCTTGTGCATCAGCGGCTACAAGTTCAATGCCTGCAACGGTCTGCCTCTGCAAGGCTGGCAGATCGAGGTCTTCAATAGCTCAACCGGTGCCTCGATGGGCACGGCCATAACCAACGCCACCGGCTACTGGCAGGTCTGCGGCCTGGTTCCCGGCAACTACCGCGCCACTGAGACAGTCAAGCCCGGCTGGCAAAACGCCAACCCCACTCAAGACGTGGTCCTGGGCTGCGAGAACAAGACGGGCGTGAACTTCCGTAACACCCCGCGCTTGTGCATCAGCGGCTACAAGTTCAATGCCTGCAACGGCCTGCCCCTGCAAGGCTGGGAAATCAAGGTCTTCAATAGCTCAACTAGTGCCTTGATGGGCACGGCCACAACCAATGAAACCGGCTACTGGCGGGTCTGCGATTTAGTGCCCGGCAACTACCGGGCTACCGAGACGGTCAAGCCCGGCTGGCAAAACGCCAACCCCACTCAAAATGTGGTCCTGGGCTGCGAGAATAAGACGGGCGTGAACTTCCGTAACACCCCGCGCTTGTGTATCAGCGGCTACAAGAAGGATAGCTGCAATGGTCTGGGTCTCCCCGGCTGGACGATTACACTGACCAATGGCACCTACACGGTCAGCAAGACCACAGACGCCAGCGGCAAGTATGAGTTCTGCGGCCTATCTCTCGGACCTTACACCGTCCGTGAAACGATCAAGAGCGGCTGGACGCCGGCTTCGCTCCCCCTGATCTGGGTGATGCTAAGCTGCGACGGTAATGTAACGAACCAGAATTTCACCAACACCAAGACGATGTGCATCAGCGGCTACAAGAAGGATAGCTGCAATGGTCTGGGTCTCCCCGGCTGGACGGTCACCCTGAGCAACGGCACCTATACGGTCAGCCATACCACGGACGCCACCGGAAGGTATGAGTTCTGCGGCCTGATGCCCGGAGCCTACACCGTCCGGGAAACAATCAGGGGCGGCTGGATCGCCAGTACCTCACCGGTGCTGAGCGTGACCCTGCTCTGCAACGCCAACCTCACCAACCAGAACTTCACCAACACCAAGACCAAGTGCATCAGCGGCTACAAGAAGGATAGCTGCAATGGTTTGGGTCTTCCCGGCTGGACGGTCACCCTGAGCAACGGCACCTACACGGTCAGCCAGACCACGGACGCCACCGGCAGGTATGAGTTCTGCGGCCTGATGCCGGGAGCTTACACCGTCCGGGAAACAATCAGGGGCGGCTGGATCGCCAGTACCTCTCCGCTGCTGAGCGTGACCCTGCTCTGCAACGCCAACCTCACCAACCAGAACTTCACCAACACCAAGACCAAGTGCATCAGCGGCTACAAGCTGAATAACTGCACCAAGGCCGGCATATCCGCCTGGACGATAACCCTGTTTAACAGCAGCTACTCGGTCAGCAAGACCACCGATACCAAGGGCAAATACGAGTTCTGCGGCTTGAAGCCTGGAGCTTACACGCTGACTGAGACGATTAAGACCGGCTGGGCGGCGGTCAGTCCATCATCTCTGAGCGTGACACTGAGCTGCAACACTAATCTCACCAACCAGAACTTCACCAACCAAAGGAAGTACTGCATCAGAGGCTACAAGCTGGACGGCTGCAACAACACCGGCCTCTCCGGCTGGAAGGTCACTCTTACCAATGGCACCATAACCAGAACCGACACCACCGGTGCCAACGGCTTGTATTCGTTCTGCAGCCTGATGCCCGGAACTTACACGCTGACCGAGACGAGCAAGAGCGGCTGGATGCCAGTAAGTCCCTCTCGAATCACAGTGTCCCTTGGTTGCAGCGGCGACTTGAACAACCAGAACTTCACGAACAGCAAGACTAAGTGCATCAGCGGCTACAAGCTTGATGATTGCACAAAATTAGGCCTCTTTGGCTGGACGGTCACCCTGAGCAACGGCACCTACACGGTCAGCCAGACCACAGATGCCAGCGGCAGGTATGAGTTCTGCGGCCTGATGCCTGGAGCCTACACTGTCCGTGAAACGATCAAGGGCGGTTGGATCGCCAGCACCTCACCAGTACTCAGCCTGACCCTGCTCTGCAACAGCAACCTGACCAACCAGAACTTCACGAACAGCAAGACCAAGTGCATCAGCGGCTACAAGCTGGATGATTGCACAAAATTAGGCCTTTCCGGCTGGACAGTCACCCTGAGCAACGGCACCTACACGGTCAGCCAGACCACAGATGCCAGCGGCAGGTATGAGTTCTGCGGCCTGATGCCTGGAGCCTACACTGTCCGTGAAACGATCAAGGGCGGTTGGATCGCCAGCACCTCACCAGTACTCAGCCTGACCCTGCTCTGCAACAGCAACCTGACCAACCAGAACTTCACGAACAGCAAGACCAAGTGCATCAGCGGCTACAAGCTGGATGATTGCACAAAATTAGGCCTTTCCGGCTGGACAGTCACCCTGAGCAACGGCACCTACACGGTCAGCCAGACCACAGATGCCAGCGGCAGGTATGAGTTCTGCGGCCTGATGCCCGGAGCTTACATCGTCCGTGAGACAGTCAAGAGCGGCTGGTCAGCCTCAACCTCTCCAGTCCTGAGCCTGACCCTGCTCTGCAACAGCAACCTGACCAACCAGAACTTCACCAACAGCCAGAAGCTGTGCATCAGCGGCTACAAGCTTGACAACTGCGACGGACCACTGCCCGGCTGGATGATCACCCTGACCAACGGCAGCTACACGACCAGCCAGACCACGGACGGCAGCGGAAAGTACGAGTTCTGCGGCCTGTCACCCAGCATCTACACGTTGAGCGAGCTTTCTCAGCCCGGCTGGAGCCTGGTCTCAGCGCCTTCGCCAGTCACTTTAACCTGCAGCAACGCCACGTACCAGAACTTCACGAACCAGAAGCTCCTGTGCATCAGCGGCTACAAGCTTGACAACTGCGATGGACCACTGCCCGGTTGGATGATCACCCTGACCAATGGCAGCTACACGACCAGCCAGACCACGGACGGCAGCGGAAAGTACGAGTTCTGCGGCCTGTCTCCCAGCATCTACACCTTGAGAGAGGACAGCAAGCCCGGCTGGAGCCTGGTCTCAGCGCCTTCGCCAGTCACTTTAACCTGCAGCAACGCCACGTACCAGAACTTCACGAACCAGAAGCTTCTGTGCATCGGAGGCCGGAAGACCGATGACTGCGGCGACGCCGGCCTGCCCGGTTGGCAGATAGTCCTGACCAACAGCAGCGGCACAGTGGGCACTGCCACCACCAACGCCAGCGGCTACTATAAGTTCTGCGATCTTGCCCCCGATGACTACCGGGTCTGCGAGACTCCGCAGGCTGGCTGGATGGCTGTTGGCGAAAGCTGCCATGATGTTCGGCTGAGCTGCGACAATAGGACCGGCTTGAACTTCGTGAACAAGAAACTTCTGTGCATCGGAGGCCGCAAGACCGATGAATGCACCAATGCCGGCCTGCCCGGCTGGCAGATAGTCCTGACCAACAGCAGCGGCACAGTGGGCACTGCCACCACCAACGCCAGCGGCTACTATAAGTTCTGCGATCTTGCCCCCGATGACTACCGGGTCTGCGAGACTCCGCAGGCTGGCT
>Ga0247842_10002946_pt1 | contig 23963 bp, 25 predicted proteins | sample LaCruzMarch2015__3_FD_192411 | JGI IMG/M metagenome (GOLD analysis project Ga0247842, IMG submission 192411) | Freshwater microbial communities from meromictic Lake La Cruz, Castile-La Mancha, Spain - LaCruzMarch2015_19m | ecosystem: Environmental > Aquatic > Freshwater > Lake | place: Spain...
AGCACAACAGCATTATCGTCAAAGCGGATATAAGATCCGTCACTTCTTCTAATCTCTTTATTGGTTCTTACCACTACTGCTTTTGTGACGGTACCTTTCTTGATATTACCGGATGGAATAGCGTCTTTCACAGTAACAACTATTTTGTCGCCTACGCCGGCATATCTTCTCTTGGTACCACCTAATACCCTGATGCAAAGAACTTCTTTTGCTCCGCTGTTGTCAGCTACTGTTAATCTAGATTCCTGTTGTATCATAATTATTTAGCTCTTTCGATGATTTCTACTAATCTCCAACACTTATTTTTGCTCAACGGACGAGTTTCCATAATCTTGACAGTATCGCCAATGTTGCAATCGTTCTTGTCGTCGTGAGCCATGAAAGTGGAAGTCTTTTTTACGAATTTTCCATATTTCGGATGCTTAATCTTTCTTTCAACTTCCACAACAATAGATTTATTCATTTTGTTGCTCACAATCAAGCCGACTTTTTCTTTTCTTAGTTTTCTTGCTTCCATTTTTAATGAAATATTACCTATTTATACTATGCACGGTCATAAAATGAAAAAACTCATCCCGAAACTTCGGGATTACCATTTAAAGTTATAGTATTTTCTTTTCCCTTCAATGCCCTGTCTTTAATTTCAGTTTTAAGCCTGGCAACAGTTTTTTTATATGCCTTTATTTTCATAGGGTTCTCTAATGGAGATACAGCATGATTAAATTTAAGTTTCATCAACTGTTTTTTTTCTTCTTCAAGTCTTTCAAGAAGTTCTGCACCCGAAAGTTCTCTAATTACTGATTGTTTCATTTTTTATTATATTGTTTCTTCCTGGTAATCTCTTCTGACAATAAATTTTGTTGTGATTGGAAGTTTCTGAGCAGCAAGGCGCAGAGCTTCTTTTGCAATGCTAAAAGGTACACCATCGGCTTCAAACAGTATTCTACCGGGGGTAACTCTTGCAACAAAATACTCAGGAGCTCCTTTTCCTTTACCCATACGGACTTCGGCAGGCTTTTTGGTAACCGGTTTGTCAGGGAATATCCTGATCCATATCTGCCCTTCACGTTTCATGTGGCGGGTTACAGCCTGACGTGCAGCTTCTAATTGCCTGCCCGTTATCCAATATTCTTCTAATGCTTTGATCCCGAATGCACCAAATGCCAACTGACTACCTCTCTTGGCATTGCCCTTCATTTTGCCTTTTTGTTGCTTCCTATATTTTGTTTTCTTAGGTTGTAACATTTTTTTTTATTTATAAATTCTGATAAACTTTATTTCTAACTATTTTCTTTTTTTACCTTTTCCGAATTTTGGACCGTTAATTCCCGGTTTCATACTTGCTGTACTAATTATTGGCGACAAATCCCTTTTTCCATAAACTTCTCCCTTACAAATCCAAACTTTGATTCCAATCCGTCCGAATGTAGTATGTGCTTCAGCGGTAGAATAATCTATGTCGGCTCTTAACGTATGTAAAGGAATTCTGCCTTCCTTATAAGTTTCACTTCTTGCCATTTCTGCACCGGCAAGTCTGCCTGCAATGCCCACTTTGATACCTTCTGCACCCATCCTCATAGCAGTGGCAATTGATGTTTTAATTGCTCTGCGGAAAGATATTCTGCCTTCAATCTGTTTGGCAATAGTAGAAGCTACAATCACTGCATCTGTCTCAGGTCTTTTAATTTCAGTTATATTGATCTGAATTTCCTTATTCGTAAGCTTTTTCAACTCTTCTTTTAACTTATCAACTTCTTGTCCGCCTTTTCCGATAATAATACCTGGTCTTGCCGTATTAATGGTAATTGTTACAAGTTTCAATGTTCGTTCAATGATAATCTTTGATATGCCTGCTTTTGACAAACGGGCATTCAGGTATTTTCTAATCTTATCATCTTCGATCAGTTTGCTTGCATAATTATTACCACCATACCAATTAGAATCCCATCCTTTAATGATTCCTAATCTATTGCCTATTGGATTTGCTTTTTGTCCCATTTACAACTCTTAAGTGTGCTTGTTATAAAATAACTTTATCGAAATTTATTTTTTCTTTTCAGTGATTTCTTTGGTTTTTTTCTGCTCAACAGATTTTTCCATTTCCTCCATATTGCGACTGTCAACAATTAATGTAACATGGTTTGATCGTTTCTTAATACGGTGAGCGCGTCCTTGCGGAGCGGGTAATATTCTTTTGAGTGCACGACCACCATCAACAAATACTTCTTTTACAAAAACATTATCATTATCTTTTATTTTTCGACCGTTTTTTTCTTCCCAGTTTGCAATAGCAGACTTTAACAGTTTATAAAGTGTACCTGAAGAATTTTTTGAACTGTGAGTTAAAATAGATAGAGATTTCTCAATATCAACACCTCTGATTAAATCGGCAACTAATCTCATTTTGCGTGGTGAAGTAGGACAATTATGCAATTTTGCAAAGTACGTTTTCTTTTTTGTTTCTTTAACTTCTTCCGCCTTATTACGTTTTCTGACTCCCATTTTTAAATATTTTGCTTTTTATACTTATTATTTATTTCCTGCGTGACCTCTGAATATTCTGGTAGGTGCGAATTCACCAAGTTTGTGGCCTACCATGTTTTCGGTAATATATACAGGGATGAATTTGTTGCCATTGTGCACAGCAATGGTTTGTCCTACAAATTCAGGAGAAATCATCGATCCTCTTGACCAAGTTTTGGTCACGGTTTTTTTCTTTGCTCCAATATTTACCCGAACCTTTTTTTCAAGTTTTATATTGATATAAGGACCTTTTTTTAGTGAACGGCTCATAAAATATATTAATTATTTTTTTCTTCTTTCAATAATAAATTTACCAGACTGCTTCTTAGGTTTGCGAGTTTTATAACCCTTAGCGGGAATACCCTTACGTGAACGCGGGTGTCCACCGGAAGCTTTACCCTCGCCTCCACCCATCGGATGGTCTACGGGGTTCATTGCAACACCCCTGGTTCTTGGCCTTCTTCCCTGCCACCGGCTTCTTCCTGCCTTACCAGATTTTTCCAGGCTATGATCAATATTGGAAACCATACCAATAGTAGCTTTACAGCTTACAAGAACCATTCTTGATTCGCCTGATGGCATTTTTAGGATAGCATATTTCCCATCCCTTGATAAAAGCTGTGCATAAGAACCAGCGCTTCTTGCAAAATTTGCTCCCTGACCTGGCCTTAGTTCTATATTGTGAATAACGGTTCCCAATGGTATTTCCTCAATAAAAAGAGTGTTTCCAATTTCGGGAGCATGACCTTTTCCTGAAATAATTGTCTGATCCACTTTTAACCCATGAGGAGCAACGATATATCTCTTTTCACCGTCGGCATAACAAACCAAAGCTATGCGCGAAGTTCTGTTAGGATCGTATTCAATTGTTTTTACTATTGCAGGAATGTTATCCTTTTCTCTTTTAAAATCAATGATACGGTACTTTTGTTTATGACCGCCACCCATGTACCGCATAGTCATTCTACCGGTGTTATTTCTTCCCCCTGATTTTTTCATTGGGGCAAGCAGGCTTTTTTCGGGTTCTCCAGTAGTAATATCAGCATTGTCGCTGATAACCTTGAAACGTTGTCCTGCTGTTGTTGGATTAAACTTTTTTAAGCCCATTTAATTAAATATTGCTGTAAAAATCTATTGTTTGACCTTCATTAATAGTTACAATTGCTTTCTTGAATGCATCAGTTTTTCCGGAAACAAAGCCCTTTTTGGTATTGCGCGATTTTGTTTTACCAGCATAATAAATAGTGTTAACTGATTTAACCGCAACCCCGTACATGTCTTCTATAGCTTTTTTTATCTGAATTTTATTAGCATTCTTGTTAACAATAAATCCATACTGACGAAGCTTTTCACTAATGCCTGTCATCTTTTCTGAGATAATCGGTTTTATTAAAACGTCCATTTTTTCTATTTTTCTTTTATATTACAAACTATTCAAAGCTTTCAAAGTATTTTCCCGAAAATCATTCAGATACGGAAAACAATTTTTCAATTTCTTTCAGAGAACTCTCAACAAATAGCAAATTATTTGCATTCAATATATCATAAGTACTTAAATTTGAAGACGTTACAATTTTAGCGGTATTCAAATTTCGGGACGACAAATATACATTTTTATTTGATTCTGAAAGCACTAATACTGTTTTTTTTTCAGACAAATTAAAATTATTAAGCAATTCAATATATTTTTTGGTCTTTGCATTTTCAAAACTAAAATCTTCAAGTACCAAAATATTGTTTTCAGAAGCCTTGTATGTAAGAGCTGACTTGCGTGCAAGTCTTTTCAGTTTTTTATTCAATTTGAAGTCATAATCTCTGGGTTGAGGGCCAAACGCTCTGCCCCCGCCTTTGAATAAAGGACTGTTAATATCACCAGCTCTGGCACCACCTGTACCTTTTTGCCTTTTAATCTTTTTGGTACTACCTGATACTTCTGATCTTTCCTTGGATTTATGAGTGCCTTGTCTTTTATTTGCAAGATGCTGCTTGACGTCAAGGTAAATTGCATGGTCGTTAGGTTCAATTGCAAATATTGAATTATCCAGCATTACCTTTTTGTTAGTTTTTTTCCCGTTAATGTTATATACTTCTATTTCCATATTAAATCTATCATTAAATAAATCTTTCAATCAACAAATACGAACCTTTGGGGCCTGGAACCGATCCTTTTACGATAATCAGGTTTTTATCCGCCATTATTTTTAAGATCAGCAGGTTTATCATTTTCACTCTATTTCCTCCCATGCGACCAGCCATACGTGTGCCTTTAAAAACCCTGGAAGGCCATGATGAAGCGCCAACAGAACCAGGAGCCCTGAGGCGGTCGTGCTGACCGTGTGTTTTATCACCAACGCCACTAAAATTATGACGTTTAACAACTCCCTGAAAACCTTTACCTTTTGAAACACCCACTACGTCAACATATTCGCCTTCAATAAAAACATCTGTTTTAAGCACTTCACCGAATGTTTTTCTATGACCTTCTTCGAACCTGGTGAATTCTACCAGTTTTTTCTTAGGTGTTGTGCCAGCTTTAGCAAAATGTGCCTTAAGCGACTTTGGAGTATTTTTCTCTTTTCTTTCATCAAAAGCCAATTGGATGGACTCATATCCTTCTTTTTCAGGGGTTCTGACCTGTGTTACTACACAGGGTCCAGCTTCAATTACAGTGCATGGTATTTGTTTACCAGAGGCATCAAAAATGCTGGTCATTCCAATTTTTTTACCTATTAATCCTGACATTTTTTACTTTTTTTTAATGCTTAATGTATATTACCAAGTTGTTGCTTTATCAGACTTTGATTTCGACTTCGACTCCACTCGGAAGCTCAAGTTTCATAAGTGCATCTACAGTTTTAGATGTAGTGCTGTAAATATCAAGCAAGCGCCTGTATGAACACAACTGAAACTGTTCTCTTGCTTTTTTGTTAACAAATGGTGATCTTAAAACTGTAAATATTCTTTTATTGGTGGGTAAAGGAATAGGTCCGCTTACCATAGCCCCCGTTGACTTTACAGTTTTTACAATCTTTTCGGCTGATTTATCAACCAGATTGTAGTCGTAAGATTTTAATTTAATTCTGATTTTCTGGCTCACTGTATTATAATTTAATATTTAACTTCGTTATATAATTCCTACCATTCCTTTTAATCTATATAGGACATCTTCCATTACATTTCTTGGGGCTTCTTCATAACGAAAAAACTCAAGAGTTGAAGTTGCCCGACCCGACGTGATGGTGCGTAAATCGGTAATATATCCAAACATTTCTGAAAGAGGCACTGTAGCTTTAAAAACCTGTAGTCTCTTCACAGAACTAACATTTTGTGTGTTACCTCTACGGCGATTCAGGTCGCTTATAACATCACCCAAATATTCTTCGGGTGTAATCACTTCCAATTTCATAATAGGTTCGAGCAGAATAGATTTTGCTTTTCTGCATGCTTCCCTAAATGCAAGACGTGCTGCAATTTCAAATGATAAGGTATCGGAATCTACTGCATGAAAAGAGCCGTCGATTAAACGAACCTTTATGCTTTCAAGCGGAAAACCCGCAAGAACTCCGTTCCCCATAGCTGCTTTAAATCCTTTTTCAACAGCACGAATATATTCTTTCGGGATATTTCCTCCCTTTACTTCATCAATAAACTGCAAACCTTTTTTATCAGGATCAGCAGGGGAAATGATGAATTCAATATCAGCAAATTTGCCTTTACCTCCGGTTTGTTTTTTATACACTTCACGATGCCGGACTTCAGAAGTGATAGCCTCTTTATATGCAACCTGCGGTTTTCCTTCATTACATTCTACATTGAACTCTCTTTTCAGCCTGTCCATTAAAATTTCAAGATGAAGTTCACCCATGCCATTAATAATTGTCTGGTTGGTTTCTTCATCCACAATAACACGAAAAGTTGGATCTTCTTCTGCCAACTTATGTAATGCTATAGAGAGTTTATCAATATCAGCCTGAGTTTTAGGTTCAACAGCTACACTGATAACAGGTTCTGGGAATGTCATTGTTTCGAGGACTATCGGATGTTTTTCGTCACAGAGGGTATCACCTGTGCGAATTTCCTTAAAACCAATAGCTACGCAAATATCTCCTGCTTCGATTTCTTCAAGTGGGATGTGTTTATTGGCGTGCATCTGAACGATTCGTGAAATCCTTTCTTTTTTCCCGGTTGTTGAATTCAGGATCATCGTCCCTGATTTCATTTTCCCCGAATAAACACGTAAGAAAGCAATCCTGCCTACAAAAGGGTCAGTAGCTATTTTAAATGCCAACGCACAAAAACTATCTGTAACATCTGCTTTTCTGATTTCTTCTTTTTCAGTATAAGGATTAATTCCTTTCATTGCAGCAATATCTAAAGGACTTGGCAAATAAGCAACAATGCCGTTTAACAGTCCCTGTACACATTTATTTTTGAATGATGAACCACAAACAACCGGCGTAATCTTCATACTAAGTGTTGCTTTCCGTATCTCTTCATTTATTTCATCTTCTGTAATAGAATCCGGATTTCGAATAAATTTCTCTATCAGGTAGTCTTTTTCCTCTGCCACGCCTTCGATCAGCTTATATCGGTATTCTTTTACAATATCTTTAATATCTTCCGGTATTTGAATTTCATAATAATTCATTCCCTGCGATGTTTCATCCCATTCATAAGCTTTATTTTTAACCAGATCCACAATCCCACGAAAGGATTCTTCGTTTCCGATGGGTATTTGTATAGGTATCGCATTTGCGCCAAGTCTTTCTCTGATTTGCCTGACAACTCCAAAAAAATCAGACCCGGGTCTATCCATCTTATTGATGTAACTGATCCGGGGAACATGATATTTATCTGCCTGTCGCCATACTGTTTCCGACTGAGGTTGTACACCGCCTACGGCACAAAACAGTGCAACAGCTCCGTCGAGTACCCTGAGTGAACGTTCCACTTCCACAGTGAAATCAACATGACCAGGAGTATCAATAATATTAATCTTATATTGTTCGTCATTAAAATCCCAATAACAAGTAGTTGCTGCAGCAGTGATGGTAATACCTCTTTCCTGCTCCTGCACCATCCAGTCCATGGTTGCAGCGCCATCATCCACTTCTCCAATCTTCCTATTTACACCGGTATAATACAATATACGCTCAGTTGTTGTGGTTTTACCCGCATCAATGTGCGCCATTATGCCTATGTTCCTTGTATATGTGAGATTCCTGGCCATTATCTATTGTATCTGGCTTTCTTATTACTATAATTAAAACCTGAAATGAGAGAATGCTTTATTTGCCTCAGCCATGCGGTGAGTATCTTCTTTCTTTTTAAATGCGCCACCTTCTTCTTTGAATGCAGACATAATTTCACCGGCTAATTTCTGGCCCATTGATTTCTCGTTGCGTTTACGAGCGTATTTAATCAATGCTTTAATGGCATACGCTGTTTTTCTTTCTGGCTTTATTTCCGAAGGAATCTGAAATGTAGCGCCTCCTATTCTGCGGCTTCTCACTTCAACCTGTGGAGTAACATTAACCAGTCCTTTTTTCCATGCTTCAAGACCATTCTCACCTAATTTCTGCGAAACTATATCAATAGCATCGTAAAAAATTTTGTAAGCCACATTTTTCTTTCCCCTTAACATCAGGTTGTTTACAAACATAGTTACCAAAGTATCGTTAAACTTCGGGTCGGGAAGATAAATTTTCTTTTTGGGTTTAGCTTTCCTCATTTTTTATATGATGATTTATTATAATTTTCTATTAAACTACTTTGTTGTTGCCTTTTTTTTCGGACGTTTGGTTCCGTATTTAGACCTGCTCTGGTTGCGTCCCTCTACACCTGATGTATCCAATGCACCACGAATTATGTGATACCTCACACCAGGAAGGTCTTTTACCCTACCACCCCGTATCATTACAATAGAGTGCTCCTGAAGGTTGTGGCCTTCACCAGGAATATATGCATTCACTTCCTTGCTGTTGGTGAGCCTTACCCTTGCAACTTTCCGCATGGCGGAGTTTGGCTTTTTAGGAGTGGTGGTGTAAACTCTAACACAAACACCTCTTCTCTGAGGACATGAACCAAGCGCCGGAGACTTACTCTTTTCCACGTTTTTATTGCGTCCTTTACGTACTAACTGTTGAATTGTTGGCATAGTAAAATATTTTATTAAACTCAAAAAAAACTAAAATACCCATAAATTTAGGGAGTGCAAAGGTACAAACATATTTCAAATAACCAACAAGTTAAATGAAAATATTTTCAAAATCCTATGTTTTTTTTAATTACATCTATCGTACCTTCAATATTAATTGTTTTTCAAGTGGTCAAAAAAATATTTTTTTGAAAGAATTATTACGTTTGCAAAAATTAAGTAATTTTATACCCCTGCCTCGCCGCCTGCCCCAATGTAATCGGGGTCAGGCAGGAAAAGAAATCGGGATTAATTGTCAGAATAATTCGCAAGAATTTTTAAACTATTCGGATTAAAGTTCTTCAAAATCTCTTACTTTTGTTTTTCAAATATCTATAATGACTGATTTTTTAAATGACCTGAACGATGCGCAACGTAAGGCGGTACTTTGCACCGAAGGTCCTGTAATGGTGATAGCGGGAGCGGGTTCAGGAAAAACAAGAGCGCTTACATACCGCGTTGCATATCTTCTCAACATAGGTACTGATCCATTTAATATCCTCGCTCTTACTTTTACAAATAAAGCAGCCAGAGAAATGAAAGAGAGAATTACGGGACTTGTCGGAATGGCTGATGCAAAAAATGTATGGATGGGGACATTCCATTCCATTTTTGCCCGCATATTGCGTGTTGAGGGACACCGCCTCGGATATCAAAGCAATTATACAATTTATGATACCGATGATTCCAAAAGCCTGCTGAAATCCATAATCAAAGAACAGGAACTTGACGAAAAAATATATCCGGCAGCTTATGTATTAAAACAAATTTCGGGTGCCAAGACCAACCTTATTTCAGCTCGTGAATATAACGAACATTACGAAATACAACAGCATGATAAAATGGCCGGCAAACCGCGGCTTGGAGAGATATATACACAATATGATCAACGGTTGTTCCGATCTTCAACCATGGATTTTGACGATTTACTTTTCAAAATGAACATACTGCTGCGTGACTTTCCTGAAGTTCTTTATAAATATCAGCAACAATTTAAATACATACTTGTTGATGAGTATCAGGACACCAATTATTCTCAATATCTTATTGTAAAAAAACTTGCAGCAAACAACGAAAATATTTGTGTAGTAGGCGATGATGCACAAAGCATTTACGCTTTCAGGGGAGCCAATATCAAAAATATTCTTAACCTGAAAAATGATTATCCCGATATAAAAATTTTTAAATTAGAGCAGAACTACCGCTCCTCCAAAAACATTGTGGGTGCGGCAAACAGCGTCATTGTGAATAATAAGGATCAGATATTTAAAGAAATCTGGACAGACAATGATACAGGTGAAAAGATTCATATTCTTAAAGCTGCATCCGACAACCAGGAAGGGCAGCTTGTAGCAAATTCTATCTTCGAGCAAAAGATGCAGTATCAACTTCAGAATTCATCTTTTGCCGTACTTTATCGCACCAATGCCCAGTCGCGAGCGATGGAAGAAGCGCTTCGCAAGCTAAACATCCCTTATAAAATTTTTGGCGGTTTATCTTTTTATAAACGAAAAGAAATTAAAGATATACTTGCTTACTTCCGCCTTGCCATTAACAATAAGGATGAAGAAGCATTGTGGCGAATTATTAATTATCCAAACAGGAAGATCGGCAAAACAACTCAGGAAAAAATTATGGTGATTGCTGACCAAAATCAGATTCCGCCCTGGGGTGTAATAGATAATATTAAATCATTCAGTTTAGGCGGTGCAGCAGAAAAAATATACGAATTTGCCATAATGATTAAAAGTTTTGCAGCTATGCTTAAAACAAAAAATGCTTATGTTGTAGCACAGCACATTGCAAAATCCTCCGATATTCTCAAAGACATAAGCGAAGACAACACGCCCGAAGGAATAGCCCGATATGAAAATATTGAAGAATTGCTAAACGGCATCAAAGAATTCACAGAGCATGAAGAAACAGAAAATGCTGAAAGTTCCATGAAAACTCTTGAAGAGTATATGCAGGATATTTCGCTGCTGACCGATGCTGAAGACCCCGGTAAAGGTGAGGGAAACTATGTTTCGTTAATGACTATTCATGCGGCAAAAGGGCTTGAATTTCCTCATGTTTACATTGCAGGAGTTGAAGAAAATCTTTTTCCATCAATGCAATCGCTTGGAACCCGCACGGAACTTGAAGAAGAAAGACGATTGTTTTATGTTGCACTAACCAGAGCCATGAAGCGTGTTACAGTCTCTTATGCCGAAACCCGCTATAAATGGGGCAATTTGAATTTTTGTGAGCCCAGCCGGTTTATTGAAGAAATTGACACAGCTTTTCTCGAAATGCCTGAAAGGAAGACCCAACTGTCGAATGATTTTATTTTCGACACAGGGAAAAAACCAGCAAAACCATCTAAAAAACCATTGCAATCCAGCCCAACAATCAATAAAAACCTGATTCCTTTTAATAAAGCTATACAGAAATCAACCAACAGCCGCTTTGAACATACAGAGAATATTACAGAACAGCTTCAGGTTGGAATGGAGGTGGAACATGAACGTTTCGGGAAAGGCAAGGTAATCAGCATTGAAGGTAAAACTCTTGATAAAAAAGCTATGGTATTCTTTGATGGCGTTGGGCAAAAGCAATTGTTGCTGAAATTTGCAAAGTTGAGGATTATTGACTGATGTTACGCAAATAAAAACAAATGATTACTAAATTTAGAGGTCAGGCAGAGCCGTCCCGTCATCCTGAGCTTGTCGAAGGATCGGGACGTGTCGAAGCCCGATCAACACATAGTCACTCTTCGACACGGACGCTAACCCGCAAATCCATGCTATGTCCGGCTCTGAGTGACACTAACAAATAAATATTAAATATGCGTAACATCAGTTATTGATTAAAAATTATACATAAAACAGGATACCTTGTACCGGCAGGCAGGTTCAAAAGGGACTTGTAGCGTAGGTTTTGGTTCTTGAAAGGGGCTTTTAAAGAATGTACAAACCCATCTGCAGTTGGCAGGTTTACCCTGTGCAAAGTATATATGCAATTTTGGTAGATTTATTGTCAGTGTTTTGTGTATTTTGGAAAATTCATGTATGTTTGCACAACCAAATACGGCGAGGTAGCTCAGATGGTTAGAGCGTCGGATTCATAACCCGGAGGTCACGAGTTCAATTCTCGTTCTCGCTACAATAAACCTCTGTATATATTCGTTTTACAGGGGTTTTGTTTTTTTGAGTGTACGTTTTGGGAACAAAATAAAATTTTTACGCATCACCTTTTAGGTTAAGTTCAAATATGCAAAACGCAAAAAAGTTTATTTTTTTGACAATGTTTTTTTGATATTTCAAATTTACAAAATTTATTATACCAATAAGTTGCATCCTCTCGTTTCGCTTTGATCAAACCGGCCCGATACTTCAAAAGTGCCGTCTTTAAATAATTTACCCATATCCTGTGTAGCAATGAACGAACACGAATTGATATTCGCAAGATCAATGATATTAATTCCTCCGTTACGTCCTGATTCTATTAATGTAAGAGGATCGTTCATTTCCCTCACTAATACTTTCATCCATGGCGGACATTTGTAAATTCCATTATCTTGTGAATACGCCTGCGACAACAGTTCTGTCATTCCGTATTCCGAATGAACAGAAGTAATTCCAAATTTTTTACATATTATTTCATGCAACTCTTTTCTTATGATTTCCTTTCGCTTTCCCTTCATGCCGCCGGTTTCCATCACTATTGCATTTCCTAAACGGAAATCAATTTTTTCTGCAAGATCGAGCAAAGCATAAGAAATACCTAATAAAAGTATTTTTCGGGAATTTTTTTTACTTAACTTTTTTAATTTCATAAGCAGGAGAGAATATTCATTCAGATAAAATCCACAATCTTCCTTGTAGTTGCTTTTATTTATGAAAAATTTGGTCATCCAGACTAATGAAGAATCTTTTCTTTCTAGGTATGATGGCAATAAAGCAAGTATTGTGTAATCAGCCACTTTTCCATAAAACCTTTCATAAGCAGTAATAGAAGCTTTTTCATAAATTGTAAGGTCGGTTACATAATGATAACTTCTCGCCCGACCGGTGGTGCCGCTGCTGCTGAAAACAGCCTGCACCGGTTTATTTCCGGTAATGACTTTTTGTGTCCTGAAAAATTCAACCGGCAAAAAAGGGATTTGTTTAAAATACTTTATATGTTTTAAATCCTTGCAAATACAGTTTACATACTTCTGATAAACAGGATTATTTTCAACCTGGTACAAAAATATTTCAATCGCAAGCCTGTTAAATTCTTCTTCGGAAGATATATTAAAAATTCTTTCTCTTATATTAAGTAGTGCCATTCGGAAAATAATAATGTTATTTTTACGTTAAATTTTGTATTTTTACATCAGATTTATACTGCAAACGGGTATTCGTTGACATTCTTTACTAATCCCAACGAAGTACGAATTTTGTACGAACTTACGAATTTAGTAGTTCGTAGTTTCGTAACCTTTCGTATTTCGGTGGGTTAATAAAATGCAAATTATGACCGTTAATGTATGCCAAAATGAAAACAAAATCAAATATACTGTTTATTATTCTATTTGTAAGTGTAATCCTTTGTATTTCCTGCAAAGAAAAGGAAAAATATCCGGTAATACCTTTTATCGAAAACCCATCTTTGACTAAAACACCCGGCACTTCTGGTATTGATGAAAAAGGGATATTAAAATTTTCTTTTACGGATGGCGACGGCGATATTGGTTTGGCTGAATCGGACACATTACCGCCTTTCAATCCCGGAAGCATTTTCTATTATGATCTTTTCATTACATATTACGAAAAACAGCACGGACAATATGTTCCGGTCATCCTTCCTATGACAAGCAACTCGCGCATCCCTGTGATCACACCAAACGGGGAAAATAAATCCATTAAAGGAGATATTGAGGTGGAACTTTTTATTAATAACTACATGTCAAATTACGATACCATTGCTTTTGATGTTTCCATTGCGGACAGAGCGCTAAATGTAAGCAATACGATCAGAACACCTGATATTATTGTAAAAAAACATTGATTCCAAATTACGCATTAAAATTTTTTTTTAACGCGTAGCATTATAAATTTAAACAACCTCTGATCGTTAATTCATTCTTTAAGGAATTGCTGTAAGGAATAAAAGTGAGAATGAGAATGGCAAGCCGGTAATAGTTTTGTTTTTAGGCTGTTTAATTACAATTAGATTTTAAATAATTTTTGGCATCTTGATCCCCTTTTCCTGCTGCGATTTGCCAATCCATGCAAGCGCTTTTTTTATCATTCAGATTAAATTTTGCAATTCCTCGATTAGTGAAAACCATTGCTGAGTTAGAATTAATTTGAATGGAATTGTTATAATCATTAATAGCATCATTAAATCGTTTCATGGCAAATAATACCAATCCCCTGTGAAAATATGAATCTGCCGAATTCGGGTTAAGTTCAATGACTTTGTTGCAATCTTTTAGTGCGCCAGGTAAATCATTTGTGGCATATTTTGCAAACCCCCGTCTGTCGTAAGCTAACAGATATTGAGGATTAAACTGAATCGCTTTTGAATAATCTTTAATAATTTCAGGATAATTTTGATTTAATTTTTCTAAAGCCAGACCGCGGTTATAATAAGCATCGGCATAAGTTGAATCTTTTCTGATGCATTCGGTAAAGTCTGAAATTGCTTCTTTGAAATTATTTAAATGACCTTGAGCAATCCCCCGATCATTGCGGGTTTTCACTTCATCTTTTAATGTAAGGGAAATAGTATACGCTTCAACGGCGCCTTTATAATCTTTGTCTGCGGTCTTTGCAAATCCTAAAGTTAACCATGCATGGTAGACGTTGGGGTGTTTTTTAGTAATATCAGTGAATAATGTTACGCTGTCAGCCCAAACCTGGTTTCTGTTCCATGTTATAACAGACAATGTGAGAATATAACAAAGTACCATCAGGTTAAATGGTAGTTTAAGTTTTTTGTTTTTGCTAATGAAAAAATTATAAAAATATCCCACAATAAATGACAATCCGATATAAGGAATATATGAGTATCGGTCGGACACAATTGATGAACCTACAGGTTTTATCTGTATAACGAGAATAATTGTAATCAGGTAAAATAGAAATCCCACGATTAAATATTTTTTGTGAATACCTGACTTGTAAATTCCATAAATAATTGCAATAATTAAAAGTGGCGCAAGATAATATTCGATCGGGAGAAATCCGTTTGATTTAATCGGGTAATAATACATGGCGCAAAGATTCCAGGGGACAATCATTTTTATGATGTAAAAAATTATTGCATAACTTATCAGGAAAAATCTTTCATAAAAGTAAAATGTCTTATGTATTGCTTCAAATTTGTTTTGAGTAAAAAGAACAATGACGCCGAATGCAATTGATAAAATAAAAAATGGGATTTTTTCAATAATCACTTTTTTGTTTAAAAGATTGCGCGAGTGGTAATAATCCATCAAAATCAAAACCAATGAAAGCGGTATTGCAGCAGGTTTTGATAATAATGAGCAAATGAATAAAACGAAACAATAAAACAAGTATTTTAACCGAAAAGAACTTTTTAAATAATTCTGATAGCAGATTAACGAACTCAGGAAAAAAAATGAATACAGCACATCCTTGCGTTCTGACAGCCATGTAACGGATTCAACGTGCATGGGATGAATGGCAAAGATCAATGCAGCAATTGTTGATATTTCTTTTTTATTGGTCAGTTTTTGAATGAAGATGAAAACAAGAATTACATTTAATAAATGAATAAAAAGATTTGTGAAATGAAATGACGTTGGATTTAACCCGAATAGTTTATAATCAAAAGCATAAGTCAGCATTGTCAGTGGCAGGTAACAACCTATATACGATTTTGAAAAAAATGTTTGAATATTTTCAGGTGAAAGATTTCGGATGGCTGTATTATCTGTTATATACCCATTGTCATCCCAGCAACTGAGTATGCCGTTTTTCAAAGAATTACCGAAAACGACGATTGTCAGCAAAATGATTGCCGATAAAATGAAGTAATTGGTATAAGATTTTACACTTAACTTTGTGATGTTTTTTCCCTGGGAAATATGAGAAGTATGTTTTTGATATTTTTTATTTTGTTTGGACATTTACAAAACTGAATTCTAGTTTGAAGTGCAACAAATTTAGAGAAAATTTCATTAGGAGTTAAAAACACATTATATGTCGGAAATCAAAAATATTTACATCTGAAGGAAGAAATGTTACGGAATATGAAGTGGGAAACTGCATATGAATTTTCTGCGGCAATTGCATATTTTCTAAAATTCATGTAGGTTTGTATCAAATATCGGGTTGATGGGAGCAAGAGAACTTATTTTTTTTTCGCTATTTATTATATTTATTCTGACAATTCTGACACTTGACCTCGGGATTCTGAATAAGAAAAGTCATGTGATTAAACTCAAGGAAGCCGCTGTATGGAGCGTACTTTGGATATCGCTGGCTATTGGATTTTTTTTTCTGATCAGAACTCATGGCAATCTTATTCACGGCATATCCGACAATACGCGATTACAGGAAATTGTTTCAAAATATGATCATCCGATCACTATTGACCAAAAAGCCGGTTTTGAAGAAAATCTTTCTGTTTATAAAAACAACCTTTCTCTCGAATATATCACCGGCTACCTTATTGAATATGCCCTTTCCGTAGATAATGTATTTGTAATGCTGCTTATTTTTATCTCTTTTGGCGTACAGGAAAAATATTATCATCGTGTGCTTTTTTGGGGAATTGTTGGCGCTATCATAATGAGATTTATTTTTATTTTTCTCAGCAGCGCTGTCATTCAGCGGTTCGAATCGGTACTTTATATTTTCGGGGCATTTTTGATATTTACCGGAATAAAAATGTTTATTACAAGGAAAAAAGAAAATAAGATTGATACTCAAAAACACCCTGTCGTCAGATTTGCGACAAAATATTTTCCGGTTTTTCCACGTCCTGTTTTTAATAGATTCTTTATTATTAAAAATAAAAAAATGATGTTCACACCTCTATTTATAGTTTTACTTGTTATTGAATTTTCTGATGTGATATTTGCTGTCGATTCGGTACCTGCAATTTTTTCGGTAACAAAAGATCCGTTCATTGTTTTCTTTTCGAATATTTTTGCCATACTCGGTCTCCGGTCATTGTTTTTTCTGGTGATGAACATGTTTAAATATTTCTATTATCTGAAAGACGGGCTTTCTATACTTCTTGCATTTATCGGTGTAAAAATGATTCTTGCACTTGAACCTTTTGATTTCAAGATCAAAATCAATATTTCTCTTCTTATTGTTTTGGGAATTTTATGTGCAAGCATTTTGTTTTCTGTTTTACTTCCGCCGAAGAAAGCAAAGCACATTTAGAGGTTGTTTAAAATTTGTGAAGTATAATACGCAGATGTCACTCTGAGCCAGCCATTATGGGGGTTTGTGGGGAAGCGGCTGTGTCGAAGAGTGTATATCAGTAGGCTTCCCCGTCCGACCGGAAGTCATCCGGGCGGGGACACGTCCCGAAAAAGGGACGGCTCAGCCTGACAGATAATCTGGTATCAAACGTATTAGAAAAAACAATAAAGATAAATTTCATTACTCACGGGCTGACTGTAAAACAAATTAATAACTGATGTTACGCATAATTGAATATGCCGTAGGCATAACCGCTTGGTAAAAAAAACAAAACAAACACAGAAAATAATGTGCCGTAGGCACAACCCGTTATTTAACCACTGCGTCTGTTTGTGATTTTGAATATGAAAAAGCGCCATATCCTTCTTGCCACCGGAATTTCCCCAAGACTAATTTTTGCTTATTAATCCACTCGGAGGAATCCCCTTTAACTAATTGCATTAAATCAGATAATGACTGTTTGGGCCGCATACCAAAAAACAAATGCAAATGATCGGACATACTGTTTATGGCGAGTGCTTTATGTCCGTTGTTGTTCACGATGGCAATAATGTATTTATGTAATCTTTCTTTCCACGAACGATTAATCACCGCATCCCGATATTTGACAGCGAAGATGCATTGTATGTGGATTTGAGTATATGTATTTGACATATAGATATAAATTTAACAAGCGGTAGTGCCTACGGCACATTTAGTTTTATAGTGGTTCCATTTTACCAAGCGGTTGTCCCTATCGGGACAATCTGCGTAACATCACTTCTTAACATAACACTATTTTATAACACTCAATTTTAAGACTGACTGATTTTTGTAATCTGCATTTATTCTGACAAAGTAAATACCCGAAGCGAATAAACAACTTTCATCAAGATACAACTTAAGGTTTTGTTCGCCCTTATTTTGATTTCCTTTATAAACAGTCAGGATTTCTTCACCTGTATAATTTAAAATAACTATTTCAATATACGTTGTTTTTTGCAAATTGTAAGAAATTAAAGCAGCATTATTTGCAGGATTCGGGTACAAAGAGACCTTTATTGATGAAATATTCGTTTCGTCAATTCCAACTATTGTTGTCTTGTTTAATGAGAATTCGGAGGTATTACCATTTTGGTCGGTAGCTGTAGAGGTAACTTCATCTCCATTAACTAAACCAGATACTACAATTGTCCAGTTACCCGAAGCATCAGGAATAGCGCTGCCGAGATATGTTTTTCCTTCTCCGTAATTAAAAGAATTGGGTTCTGCTTTAAAGATTTCTATTGTTGAACTTTGCGGGTTTTGTGTATCCAAAATACCTGTAATAAAAGTTTGTCCGGAAACGGGATTACATCCGGTAGTCGCAATTACAGGGAAATTCATCATATTGTTTGGTCCGTTATCACTATCGCCTGCATCATTTGAATTTACGCCAGCGGGAAAAATATCTATTCCGATAAAACCATTGTCGAAAATAGAATTCGCAGTTATTTTATTGTTAACGGTTATATTATCAACAATAATAATTCCAGCCGAATCATTATAAGCTATTGTGTTCCCATTGCCGACACTGCCAATAATATTGTTCTTTGCTCCATTAGTTAAAGCAATTCCGATGGCTCCGTTGCCAAGGTCAGTAGTTCCATCTATACCCAAGCCAATCAGGTTTCCTGCTACCGTATTGCTATCTGTATTGTCGCTTAGTACAACTCCAAAAGTTTTGTTTCCTGAAATCACATTATCTTCAATCCATGTTCCCGTTATTAAACTACTTATTCCAATTCCTAATTGATTAGCTAATGAAGCATTACCACTTATATTTGTACCAATATAATTTCCTATAATTTTATTATAATCGGTTCCATCATCCGATAATTCTACTCCACCATATCTATTACCTGAAAAAATATTTCTATCCGAAGGATTATACCCCCCGATAATATTGTGTTTTGTACCTCCTGCTAATAGTAATCCCACATCATTAGGTATTGTATCTGTTCCTGTTGCATTAGTACCTACCAGATTACCTCTGAAAATATTATACTCGCTTCCTGTAGTTACAATAAATAATCCGTAACTGATATTGCCCGATAATAAATTATTTTCCATAATGTTATTATTAGAGGCGTCATCTAAGCATATTCCGGTTGCATTTGGAATTGAATAAGAACCTGTAACATCTGTTCCGATATAATTTCCCGCAATGTTATTATTAGAACAATGTCCATAATAAATTGCTCCGTAAACTCTATTGCCTGAAATAATATTACGTTCTCCCGGAGTGATTCCCCCTATCAGATTATATTTTGAAACGGTATTTATTTCAATGCCATTTGCCTGGATCAATGTATCGCCAATAGCAAAAGTGCCGGTGCCCGTACAATCTGTGCCAATATAGTTACCTGAAACAACATTGCTGTCGGAAGCTTCAATATAAACACCGATTTCCCAATTTGCTGAAATAACATTTCTAACGGATGCATTGTTACCGCCAACAATATTTTTATCAGCGCCTGCTTTAATTATTACACCGTGATGATTGCTCAAAGCCACAGTTCCTGTACTGTCAACACCAATATAATTCCCGATAATTGTATTGTTATTTGTTCCTGTGCCATTAAGCAAAACTCCGTTTCCTCCTGTATTCCCAGATATGATATTCCTGGCTGAAACCGTTAATCCTCCAATAGTATTGTTTGCGGCACTAATAACCATTACTCCGTTTCCATTAGGAATTGAATCCATTCCGGTAATGTTTGTCCCGATAAAATTTCCCAGAATGCTGTTCCCCGTTGAACCGCTTCCGTTGATTAAAATACCTCCGTCTGTGTTCCCTGAAATAATATTTCTTGCAGAAAAATTTGTCCCGCCAACGGTATTATTCGGGGAATTATCGAGAATGATTCCTGTAGGATTAGACAATGGAAATATTCCGGAAGCATCGGTCCCGATTTTATTACCGCTGATTGTAGTATTGTTAGCGGGGGAGGCTGCAATTCCTGCCGTTGTATTGCCTGAAATAACATTGTTGGATATTTGTACGCCGGAAGCGTTGCCCGATATTCCAATACCGTAGTTGTTACTAAAAGAAGCTGTTCCGGCAGCGTCAGTTCCAATATAGTTTTGAGTGATTATATTACCTGTTGCAGCCGTGCCATAAATTTGAATCGCATAATCGCAACGCCCTATAATAAAACCTTTCACAGTATTATTCGGTGAAACAATTAAGAATGCATAAGTAAGAGTTGTATTCCCATCAATAGCTATTTCGGGTCCAAAAAAGTTAGTATTCCCTTGATTTGTGGTTTGAGTTGTGGCATCAATAGTTGTGTAACCGCCGGTAATCATTGGTAAATCAGTGAGGGGAGCGATAGCCCATACACCTGTGCCTGAATTATAGTTTGGGTCGGATGCAGGAATATTGAATGTGATTATGTCTGGTCCATATACACTATTGGCATCTGTTATTGCCTGGCGCAAAGAACCTGCACCGGCATCATTGGTATTTGTAACAGCAAGTGTAGCTGCGCTTAATACCGAAGGCAAAATTGCAAGTAAGATTAATATTATTCGTTTCATTGTTTTTTTATTTCAGTGTTATGTTAAACCTAAATTTTCGCATTGAGATTATTCACAAATTGTTTAATTTTAAACGTGTTCATGAAATCGCTTCGCTAAGTTGCTTCAGCCTCCTGCGTCAGCTTCGCAATGACGTCATTGCGAGCGGAGCGAAGCAAACTCTATATTTATTTAACAATACCGTTTTGTAATTACAGTGACTTTTTTATTATGTCTGGTAACATTTAGCCTTGTAAAAAATTACTCCTTAATCAGTTTCTGTTGAATTGTCCCGTCTGCCCCGGTTAACTGAATTACATAAATACCTTTCGATAAAGAACTAATTTCAATCTCGTTCGAGCCATTGTTCAATTCCCTTTGCAGGACACACTCTCCAACAACATTGTAAATTTGCACTATCATATCCTGCTTCTCTTTAATATTTATAAATACTCTATCCGCAGCAGGGTTAGGATAAACCGCAATATTGCTTGCATTATTATCTGTTTCTTCTATACCCACTTGGGATAATGGCAGTTTCCAAACTCCATCTTGTAAAGTCCCTGCAAAAATATAGCCCCCGCTTATGGCTAATGCTAGTACGCAGTCTTCCAAACTCGTATTCACCTCAATCCAATTGCTTCCATTGTTTGAAGAAAAATACACACCGGCGCCTCCGGAACCACCAGCCCCAGTCCCCGCAAAAATGTTATTCCCGCTTGTGACGAATGAATAAACATAAATACCATTACCTGTGTTTAAACCAGTATTTACAGCAGTCCAACTGCTTCCATTGTTGGAAGACAAAAACGCGCCATATTCAAAAGTCCCTGCAAAAATGTTGCTTCCATTTATGGCAAATGCTTCGACACTAACAATATTTGTTGGTAATCCTGTATTTATTGCAGACCAACTGCTCCCATTGTTTGAAGACAAATACACACCTTCCCCAGTTCCTGCAAAAATGTTGCTTCCGCTTACGGCTAATGCATGGACATTACGAGCAGCAACACCTGTTAACCCATTATTCACAGCAGTCCATGAAGAGCCATTGTTTGAAGACAAATACACACCATCCCAAGTTCCTGCAAAAATGTTGCTCCCGCTTATGGCTAATGCACAGACATCAGTATTTGTTATACCTGTCGCAGTCCAACTGTTTCCATTGTTTGAAGACAAGTACACACCATCATCAGTACCTGCAAAAATGTTATTCCCGCTTATAGCTAATGCATAGACATCAAGAGCATAACCTGTTAAACCAGTATTCACAGCAGTCCAACTTGCGCCGTTGTTTGTCGATAAAAATATTCCCTCCTCATCCCACGTTGTTCCAGCAAAAATATTGTTTCCGCTCACAGCTAAACACTCTACAGTTAATTCACTATTAAGGCTTGTTTGCTGCCATTGGGCATTAGTTTTAATTGTTATTGCAATTAAGACTGTAAATAAAATTGTAATTTTTTTCATTTTTTTTTATTTTAAAGGTTAATACTCATTTATTTTGTTCTTGTTTTGTAGGCATTGTTAATTTGGTATGGGGGTTTTAGATTGCTTCGGTCGTTCCTCCCTCGCAATGACGTTTGAATTGAGCGTCATTGCGAGCGAAACGAAGCAAACTCTATATTTATTTAACAATACCGTTTTATAATTGCCAGTAACTTTTTATTATGTTGGGTAATGTTTAGCCCTGTAAAATCACTCCTTAATCAGTTTCTGTTGAATTGTCCCGTCTGCTCCGGTTAATTGGATTACATAAATCCCTTTCGATAAAGAACTAATGTCAATCTCATTCGTGCTATTGTTCAATTCCCTTTGCAGGACACACCCTCCAACAACATTGTAAATTTGCATTATTATATCCTGCCTCTCGGTAATATTTATAAATACTCTGTCAGCAGCGGGATTAGGATAAATAGAAATATCGCTTGCATTATTTATTTCTTCTATACCCGCTCCTGATAATGATTTCCTATAAACGCCACCGTTAGTTCCTGCATAAATATTGCTACCGCTTATGGCTAATGATAATATTAATTCACTCATACCTGTATTCTTCGCCGTCCAAAGCCCTCCATTATTTGAAGACATGTACATGCCGCTACCAGTCCCTGCAAAAATGTTATTCCCGTTTGTGGCTAATGAATAAATATCAAGAGCATAATTACCTGTTAAACCTGTATTCACCGCAGACCAACTGCTTCCATTATTAGAAGACATATATACTCCACTACCATGAATTCCCGCAAAAATATTACCCCCATTTATGGCAAATGCATTGACATTACCAATGCTTGCTGGCAAGCCTGTATTTATTGCAGACCAACTGCTTCCATTGTTGGAAGACAAATAAATGCCATCATTACTAGTACCTGCAAAAATATTGCTTCCGCTTATGGCGAATGATAATATACCACAATAGGATGGCAAACCGTTACTGACAGCATTCCATGAAGAACCATTGTTTGAAGACAAGTACACACCATCTTCAGTCCCTGCAAAAATGCTACTTCCGCTTATGGCTAATGCACGGACATCAAGAGCATAACCTGTTAAACCTGTATTCACAGCAGTCCAACTTGCGCCGTTGTTTGTTGATAAAAATATTCCCTCCTCCTCCCAAGATGTTCCAGCAAAAATATTGTTTCCGCTTACAGCTAAACACTCTACAGTTAATCCACTATTAAGACTTGTTTGCTGCCACTGGGCATTAGTAGTAATTGTTATTGCAATTAAAACTGTAAATAAAATTGTAATTTTTTTCATTTTTTTTCATTTTAAAGGTTAATACTCATTTATTTTGTTCTTGTTTTGTGGGCATTGTTAATTTGGTATGGGGGTTTTAGATTGCTTCGGTCGTTCCTCCCTCGCAATGACGTTTGAATTGAGCGTCATTGCGAGCGAAGCGAAGCAAACTCTATATTTATTTAACAATACCGTTGTGTAATTGCTAGTAACTTTTTTATTATGTTGAGCTATGTTTTATATACTTATACACAGTTTGAATTTTAATTCACCACTATCTTTCCCGAACTTATGAGCTCGCGGTTCACATGAAGTTCATAGATATATAATCCTTTTGTCATGCCTACGCTGGTAAAGCTGATGTTTTCTGTGTTTTCAGCACTGATCTCTTTCACAACACGTCCAACTAAATCATAAACTCTGAATGTCAGCAGCCTGTTCTCGTTGTTCGGATTGCTCACATGAATTGCAGCATTGTCGGCAAACGGGTTGGGATAAACATTTACTTGGTATTGCGAATTCAGGTT
>Ga0247842_10002948_pt1 | contig 23933 bp, 12 predicted proteins | sample LaCruzMarch2015__3_FD_192411 | JGI IMG/M metagenome (GOLD analysis project Ga0247842, IMG submission 192411) | Freshwater microbial communities from meromictic Lake La Cruz, Castile-La Mancha, Spain - LaCruzMarch2015_19m | ecosystem: Environmental > Aquatic > Freshwater > Lake | place: Spain...
CGCCGTCCAATCGGAAGGCGCTCTGCTTGACCTCGATTGCCTTCATCCGGTAGTCCGCGGTCTCGGGCTCTCCGACCCCGGCGAGCGCGAGCGCGAGCCGCGGGCGCTCCTGGAAGAGCCGATACATCAGGGTATCGGTCTGCATGGATTGGACTCCCGGAGCCGGGGCGACGGCTCCAGTGTAGCGAGGAAACCTGAGGAGTTCCGGAGACAGTTCTGGCGATGCTCGAACAGTAGCGGTCGTGGGGGGTAGCCGAGCTCGTCCATGACTGGGCAGGCTAATGCGTCTGCGTTCGTGGGGCAAGTGCCTCAGGCATCGGCTGCGCGATGCCCGCGGCGTACCGGTGGCCAGTCGCCGCGGCCCGACGCCCTCCGGACCCATAGCCGTAATTGCCGATAATGTATATTATGTAAAGTGACGTCAAGCGCGACGCCTGGTGCACTGGGATTGCTGTTGGTTCGGACACTTTTACACTATCCGAACTGGCCTTCTGGGGTCAGTCACTCCAAGGGACCTGACGACGCGCTGCGGACGGCCGCAGAACCGCGCGCCCCGGCCCTTCTCAAAATCTTCGACCCCAGGTCGCGGGCACTGTCGGGTTGGGCTAAGCTACCTGACCGACCACCGAATGATAATTCCGGCGACCGGGAGCGCCGCACCCCAGTGCGGCGCAGCCTATCCGCAGAACGCAACGCTGCGGTCGCTCGCGAGGCCGCGCCGCACTGGGGTGCGGCGCTCCCATCGTCCGAGCGGGCTCAGATTCGCGAACGCTGTTGCGTCGTTGTCGTTGTCGTGGTCGTAATCGAGGTTATCGTAGTGCCCCGAATTCTCTCCCCCCCCGGATTGCATCCTTTTTCCGATTACGACGACGACAACGATTAGGTTTTCGCGCGACACCGGGAAACAGGACATGGCAAAGGCGGACACGACGAGGCTCACCGACCGGCGGGGCCCCTGGCGGGCACACCGGCCCGAGGCCGCGGCCTTGGTCCTGGGCCTGCTGGTCAGCATCACGGCCTGGTGGCTGGTCCGCGGCTGGGAGGCCCGGCAGCGGGCGCCGCAGGTCAGTGAGCAGGTCGCGGTGAGCGCGCACGCGCTGGCGAAGACGCTTGCGCATCTGGTGGACGATGTGCAGGTGCTGGCCCAGTTCTGTGACGCCGCGGAACCGGTGAGCGCGGACGCCTTCGCCCGTTTCACCCAGCCGTTTCTGGCACGGCATCCGGGCCTGCAGGCACTGGAATGGGTGCCGCGGGTGCAGGAGCGCGAGCGCGACGCCTTCGTGGCCCAGGTGCGGGCCGAGGGGCTCGCAGAGTTCAGTATCCTGGAACGGGTCGGCGGGGAACCGCGGCCGGCGGGCGCGCGCCCCGAGTGGTTCCCGGTGTTGCGGGTCGCACCCCTGCCCGGCAATGCCGCGGCGCTGGGACTCGACCAGGGCGCGGACCCGCTGCGGCGGCCGGCCTTAGAGCAGGCGCGTGACACCGGGCAGCCGGCGGCCAGCGCGCCCTTGATCCTGGCGCGGGAGACCGCCGGTCAGCACAGCCTGCTCGTCTATGTGCCCCAGGGTCCGGCGGGTGCCCCGGGCGAGACCGTGCCGGCCCGGCGGGACCGGGTGCGCGGCTTTGCCGTGGGCGTGCTGCGCCTGGGCGACCTCATGGGCGGGGTGATCGCCCAACTGCCGCCGAACACCGTCGATCTGGTCCTGTTGGACCCGCACACCCCCGGCGTCGCCGGGGTGCTGGAGACCCATCCTGCCCGCGCGCGGTCGGCCGGGGCGCCCGCCCTGGACCCGGCGGCCGTCATCCGCGACCCCCTGGGCCAGGAGGTCCCGATCAGCGTCGCCGGGCGCACCCTGGTGCTGCGCGGCGCACCCGCGCCCGGGACCACGCCCACTCCCCTGCTGTCACTCACCCTGCTGGGCGGCGGACTGATCATCAGTCTCGGCCTGGCCTGGCTCGTCGGCTACCGGCGGGCGGCGCAGACCCGGTTGCGCGAGAGCGAGGAGCGGCTGCGTTTGGCCCTGGAGGCCGGCCGTCTGGGCATCTATGACTGGGATACCACCGACAACCGTATCGTCTGGACCCGCGAACACGAGCGCCTCTGGGGCTTCGCGCCCGGCGAATTCGACGGCACCTATGCGTCCTTTCAAAGCCGCGTCCATCCGGACGATCTGGCGCAGATCGATGGCGGGCTCGCGCGTGCCATGGCACGACGTGACCCTTATGCCGCTGAATTTCGAGTGGTCTGGCCCGACGGCAGCGTCCATTGGGTGGCCGGCCGCGGTGAGTTCATCTTCGACTCAACGGGTCGCCAGGCGCGGATGTTCGGTACCGTCACCGAGATCACCGATCGCAAGCGGACCGAGGCCGCGCTGCGCGAGAGCGAGGCCCGCCTGCGCCTGGTGATCGAAAATGCCCCGGCGGCGCTGGCCGTGTTCGACCGGGAGCTGCGCTATATCGTTACCAGCCGCCGCTGGCTGGCTGACTTCGGACTGACCGGGCGCGAATTGACCGGCCTGTCACACTATGCGGTCTTCCCCGAGATCACCGACGCCTTGAAGGACGTCCACCGCCGGGCACTGGCCGGCGAGTCGGTGCGCGCGGAGGAGGACCGCTTCGAGCGCGCCGACGGCTCGGTGCAGTGGCTGCGCTGGGAGGTCTGTCCCTGGCACGACGCCCAGGACCAGGTGGGCGGCATCGGCATCTTCTCGGAGGACATCACCGAACGCTACTGGGCGGAGCAGGCACTCGAGCGTTACCGACAGATCGTCGAAACCGCCACTGAGATGCTCGTCTTCGTGGACGCCGACCTGCGCTTTCAGGTCGTCAACCCGGCCTACGCCGCGCTGTACCGGGTGACCCCCCAGGCGTTGCAGGGACGCTCAGTGCGCGCGGTGGTCGGCGAGGCGATCTACGCGCACATCGGTCCGCAGTTGCAGGCCTGCCTCGCCGGTGAAACCCGGCGGTTCGAGTTCCAAATCAACTGCCCGGATGGTCGCGGCCGCTATCTGGAGGCGAACCATTCCCCCTTCCTCGTCGGCGATGAGGTCGTAGGCATCGTCGCGAGTCTCCATGACCTCACCGAGGTGCGCGAAACCCAGGCGGCCCTGGAGGCCGAACGGGCACACCTGGAGGAGCGGGTGGCGGCGCGCACGGCCGCCCTGAACGCCTCTGAGGCCAAGCTGCGCACCATCTATGACCTGGCGCCGGTGGGTATCTCCATCACCGATCCCCGGGGCCGACTGATCGACTGCAACCGGGCCGCGGATCGCCTCCTGGGCGTGACGCGGGACGAGCACCTGCGACGCACCTATGACGACCCGCAATGGCCGCTCATCCGCCCGGACGGGACACCCATGCCGCCGGACGAATTCGCCAGCGTGCGCGCCATGCGGGAAGACCGGGCGGTGCAGGACGTGGAAATGGGCGTGGTGCGGCCTGACGGGACCCTCTGGCTCTCGGTCAGCGCCATGCCGGCGCGGCACCCCGATTACGGTGTGGTCATCGCCTTTGTGGACATCACCGAGCGCCGACGGGCCGCGCAGGCCTTACAGACCCTCAGCGACCGGCTGCAACTGGCCACCGAGGCCGGCGGTATCGGGGTCTGGGAGTGGAATACCGCGGACGACCGGCTCACCTGGGACGAGCGGATGTTTCGCCTCTATGGGCAGCCGCCGCGCACCGGCGCCCTCTCCTACGCCGACTGGACCGCGCTGCTCCACCCCGAGGACCTGCCGAGGATTCAGGCCATCCTCGACGCCATCCTGGGGGGGCAGGAAACGGCATTTCGCAGCAGCTTCCAGGTCACCTGGCCGGACGGCTCACTGCACTCGATCGACTCCTCCGGCAAGGTCATCCGGGATGCCGCCGGGTCTGCCCAGCGCATGATCGGGGTCAATTGGGACATCACGGCCGAACGCCAGGCGCACTTGGCCCTGCAAGCCAGCGAGGCCCGCGCCCGGGCGCTGATCGAAGCCTCGCCGGTCCCCCTGGTGCTCGCACATGAAACCGGTACGGTGACCTATATCAATGCCGCCTTTACCGAGGCCTTCGGCTACACCCTGGCCGATATCCCCACCTGGACGGACTTGGGACTCAAGGCCGCACCGGACCCCGCGTATCGGCAATGGGTGCTGGAGACCCGCCGGAAACGACTGGACCAGGCCAGACGCGACGGTGGACTGTTCGAGCCCATGGAGGTCGTCATCTGCTGCAAGGACGGCACCAATCGCACCGTCATGGCACGGGCCACGCCCCTGGCGGGGGATGAGTGCCTCAACACCGTCTACGACATCACCGATCTGAAGCAGGCGCGGGAACAGGCAGAACAGGCGGCACGCAGCAAGGCCGAGTTTCTCGCCCACATGAGCCACGAGATCCGCACGCCGATGAACGGGATCATCGGTCTGTCCGAACTGGCGCTGCGGCAATCCCTGGACCCGCAGTCGCGCGATTACCTGGAAAAGCTCAATCAGTCCGGCCGCGGCCTGCTGCGGATATTGAACGACATCCTCGACCACTCCCGGATCGAGGCGGGACACCTGGGCCTCGACATCGCCTCCTTCGAACTGGACACCCTGCTTGAGTCGCTGGGCTCCCTGTTCGCCCACGCCGCGCAGATCAAGGGGCTCGGGTTCGCGATCGAGACCGGTGCGGACGTGCCCCGCTGCCTGCTGGGGGATACGCTGCGGCTGCAACAGATCCTGTCCAACCTGCTCGGCAACGCACTGAAATTCACCCACCAGGGGCAGGTCCGGTTGCGGGTCGAGTGTCTCGGATACGAGGGGTCCTGGGCACGGCTGCGCTGGACCGTGCAAGACACGGGAATCGGGATGGACGCGGCGACCCGCGCCCGCCTGTTCGAGCCCTTCGTCCAGGGTGATGCCTCGATTGCCCGGCGCTATGGGGGCTCGGGTCTGGGGCTGGCCATCAGCCGGAACCTGACGCAGTTGATGGGTGGGCGCCTGGACGTGGAGAGCACACCCGGGGTGGGGAGCACCTTCACCCTCGACCTGCGCCTGCATGTGGCGGCGACCGCGCCCTCCGGGACGGCACCGGCCCCGCCGACCCGTACCGACTTGGCCGGTGCCCGGGTCCTGGTCGCGGAGGACCAGCCGATCAACCGGCAGGTGATCGGCGACATGCTGCGCCTGCTGGGAGTCCGTGTGACCCTGGCAGCCCAGGGACAGGAGGCCCTGGAGCGCCTGGCCGCGGCGGACTTCGACGCCGTGCTGATGGACGTGCAGATGCCCGGGATGGATGGCCTGACCGCCACCCGGCTGATCCGCGACAACCCGGCCTGGGTGGACCTGCCGGTCATCGCCCTGACCGCCGGGGTGACGGACGCGGAGCAAGCGCGGATCACGGACTGCGGGATGACCGACCTGCTGCCCAAGCCGGTGACCCTGGAGACCCTGGCGGCCGCCCTGGGACGCTGGATCGGCGCGCCGCCCGCGGGTACCCTGTCGGCCATCCCGGGGCCGGGCCGCGCGGGCGTACAGGACGGCGGTGCCGCCGCGCCGCGGGAGTCCCTGACGATCCCCGGTTTCGACCTGCGGAACCTGCTGCAGACCGGCGGCCGGGGGCGCGCAATCGAGCTGCTGCACGGGTTCGCCGCCGCGGTCCGCAACGATGCCCAGGGCATCGCCGCCGCCCTGGCCGGCGGCGACCGCGCCCAGGCGGACCGGGCGATCCACCGCCTTAAAGGGATTGCGGGTAATCTCGGGGCCATCGACCTGCACCGGGCCGCCGCCCGACTGGAGGCCGAGCTGCTGGCCGGACGTGATCCGGCAGCGGCCCTGGAGCTATTGTCGGAGGCCCACGGCCGGGCCCTGGACCGGATCGCGGCGCTCCCGCCGCCGGCCGCCGGTCCGGCCGCGACCGCCGCCGGCGACCCCGCGGCCGTGCGCGAGCTGCTGACCGAGATCCACGCGCTGCTCGTCAAGGGACTGATGGTTCCCGGCAACCTGTCGGACGACTTGCGGGCGGCGCTGCCCGCCGCCGATCAGGCCCTGTACCTCGTCCTGAAGGACCATCTGGAGCGCTTCGACTACCCGGGAGCCGCACGCTTGCTGGAACCGCACCTTAATTGATCCACAGATGAACACAGATGAACACAGATAAGCATAGGTTATTCATTGACTTATACTTGGCTGGGCAGTCACCTCGTCGGTGATTGCGACATCGGCGATAAGCGCATGACAATTCAAAGAAAATCTGTGTTCATCCGGGTTCATCTGTGGATCACTACTCTTTCCAGGGTCGCCGTCCCCTCCCCCACCCCAGGTTTCCGACCATGAACGATGACCGCCCTGTCGTATTGATCGTAGACGATGAGCCGCTGAATCTCCAGGTCCTGGCCGACGCACTGCATGCCGACTACCGGATCAAGGTGGCCACCAAGGGGCTGGCCGCGCTGGACCTGGCGCGGCTGGACCCCTGTCCCGACCTGATCCTGCTCGACGTCATGATGCCGGACATGGACGGCTACGCGATCTGCGCCGCGCTGAAGCGCGAGGCACTCACGGCCGCGATCCCGGTCATCTTCATCACCGCGCGCACCGACCCGGAGAGCGAGACGCTGGCCCTGACCGGCGGCGCGGTGGATTTCATCAACAAGCCGGTCAATCCGCCGGTGGTCCGCTCCCGGGTGCGCCTGCACCACGAACTGGCGCAGCACCGCAACCGCCTGGAAGACCTGGTGCAGTCCCGGACGCTGGAACTGGCCCAGGCGCGCGATGCGGCCCAGAGCGCCAACCGCGCCAAGGACGCCTTCCTGGCCAATATCAGCCACGAATTTCGTACCCCGCTCAACGGCATCACGGGGATGGCCTATCTGTTGGGCAAGGAGGTCCAAGGTGAGCGGGGCCGCGGTTTCCTCGCCAGGATCGACGAGTCGGCGCGGCGCCTGCTGGATCTCGTCAACGATGTCATCGACCTGTCCCGACTGGAGGCCGGCCCAATCGAGCTCGCGGTGCAGGAGTTCGACCCTGCGCAACTGCTTCGCCAGTTCGTGCAGGACAGCGCGAGCCTCGCCGCCGCCAAGGGGCTGACCCTGGTCCCGGAGATCGCCGCGGGCCTGCCCGCCGTCGTCACCGCGGACCCCGCCCGCCTGCGCCAGGTCCTGGGCCAACTCCTGGGCAACGCGCTCAAGTTCTCCGAGCGGGGGTCAGTGACGCTGCGGGTCCAACCCGTCGCGACCCAGGACGGGCAACGCTGGGTGCGCTTCGAGGTGCAGGACCAGGGGATCGGCATCACCCCCGAGGTCCAGTCCGGGCTCTTTGCCCTGTTCAACCAGGGCGACAACTCGCCCGCCCGCCGCTACGGCGGCACCGGCCTGGGGCTGGCGCTCTGCCGCCGCCTGGTGGCCGCGATGGGGGGCGAGATCGATCTCAAGAGCGCCCCGGGCCAGGGCACCACCATCGGCTTCCAGGTGCCCCTGGGCGTGCGCGCGACACCCCAGACTGGCCCTGAAGGGGCCTGACCTATCGCGGGCCACCTTATGTCACGCCCTTTCAGGGCTGGGCTGTATACTACCCGGCATACCAAGGGCGTTTTCGACGGCACCGGCCGCCTGGTCGAGGTGCAATCAGTCGCCCGCGACATGACGCAGCGCAAGGGACTGGAGCTGCGGCTGGCGGAACTGACGCGGGAGCTCGATGATTTCTACGAACACGCCCCCTGCGGCTATCACTCGCTCGCCGCGGACGGGACCATCCTGCGCATCAACGCGACCGAACTCGACTGGTTGGGATACCGGCGCGACGAGGTCATCGGCCGGATGAAGATCACGGACTTCAAACCAGTCAACGACACCCTCGGTCATGCGGCCGGTGACCAGTTGCTGAAGGAGATCGGCAACCGGATGCAGGCCGTGCTGCGCGCCCAGGACAGTGTCGGGCGGCTCGGCGGCGACGAGTTCGTGCTGTTGCTGGGCAACTTGACCGACATCGCGGAATGCCGGGGCGTGTTGCAGCGGCTCATCGACGCGATCGATCAGCCGGTCTTGCTCAATGAAGCGACCCCGGTATGCGTCACCGCCAGCATCGGCGTGAGCCTGTATCCGTCCGACATCGACGACGCCGACTCACTCTTGCGGCGCGCCGATCAGGCCATGTATCAGGCGAAGAATTCCGGCCGCAATCGGGTGTGCATCTTTGCCCCTGAGTGACGAGTCAAGAACAAGCTAAAAACAAACCCACTCGCCTTCAGTCCTGCACCCCGCGCGCCATTGACCCGAAGAACAACACCGTCAGGATCAGCAAGGCCGCGAGCGCGGTCGTGACACTGCTGCGATAGACCAGGCGCCAGCCGGTGTTGGCCTTGCGCGTGATCTCGAAGGCCTCAAGGTAAACCGTCTCGCAGGCGCCGTTGCCCTGATCGGTGCGGCTGGTGCTGGAGCCGCGCTGGAAACCGTCGGCATGGGAGTAGCGCGCCAGTTTGCCGTGCAAGCGCACCTGGTCGCCGAGCTCGGCGGACTTGAGCGCCCGCCGGATCAGTGGGTCCTGCGTCAGCAGGTGGTTGTTGGAGAGTTGATCCGTGGCGAAGGCAGCCGCGGACCCGGTGCCGCGGCTCGCGACCCAGCAGGTCCAGGTGGTGTTGTGGTAGGACATGGCACGGAAGGCCCCGGTGGTGACGTTGCCGCCCCAGACCACGCACAGGTCGCGGATGTTGATGAAGTCTTTCCAGTCCTTGAAGTGATAGATATCCCAGAAGACGTCGCTGTCGTGGAGGCTCACGACGACCCCGTCGAGTTGGTAGTCGTAGAGGGGTTCGATGGTGTAGACGATGCCCTCGGCCTCGACCTGGAAGGGTCTGGCCGCGGTCGGGGTCTGCAGCGGCTCATCCAGGCGGGCGGTGTCGTAGAAATCGGGCGGCGGGAGTTGGTCCTTCTTCCAGTGGCTCCAGAAGGCGAGCGCCAGTGCCCATAGGACGATCAGCAGCAGGAGTTGGCCTACTATTTCATAGGGGAATGGGCGCGCCTCCGGCCGGGCCGCGGGCGCACGCCGGGGCGTCGCAGGCCTGCCGAACTTCGCGAAGACGATTCCGCAATCCTGGCAGACCTCGCCTGGCGGCTGCTCGGCGCTACAACTGGGACAGCGCATCGTCGCCGCGGTGAGGCTGAGCCGACTCGGACGGCGAAAGGCATCGGCCGCCAATACGGGCTCGAGCGTCCCCTCCCCGACTTCGCGGATCAGGCAGCCTACCCCGATCCGTTCCAGACCCGCCCTCGCCTGCTGGGCCCGCTCTTGTGACAGTTCGCCGCGCAATGGGTGTGGCCGGCCATTCAGGAAGGCCCCGGCCTGCGCCTCGGACAGCTTGAGTGCCGCGGCCAGCGCCGCAACTGCGGCCGTCCGCTCGGCGCCCGGCAGCAGGTCACCGGTGAGCGTCAGGCAGTAATGCTTCATCGGACCTGGCGTCCATCTGCCCCGTGATGCGGTCCAATAGATAGGGAAAGAACGGATTGGACGACATCCGGATCAACGCGTCCAGGCTGACGATCAGGATGCCCCGCTCACCGCGCACCGCCATGGCCCCCAGGTGAACGCCGAAGTCTTCGGAGCGGTCAGGCTCCGTCCCGTAGAGCGAATCGGTCACGGGGAATGGCAGCGCCACATGGGAGAGCGAAAAGACATCGCTGGGGTAGGTTAATCCCAGCGGACGCACCACCTCGGTCGTCGCCCCCGCCGCGATCGTGCGTTCCACCACGTCCGCGGAGCGGTCATCGCGGTTGGTGATGACCGTGGTGCGATAGTTGCGCGGGGGCTGCGGCAGCAGCCGGGCGAGCATGGTCTCGGTACTGGGGCGCAGCAAGGGACCGAATTCGGTGTGACGATTGAGGTCGAAGAGGACCAGTTCGCTGCCGTTCGCCGGCAACCGGGCATAGAGGGCATTGACGATCGCCGGGGTGCTGACCGTGAAATCGGTGAGCGATTGGAAGGTGAGGATGGGCGGCAGGGTGCCCAGCCGGTCCTCGCGCGCGAAGCGGGCCAGCCGCGGCTGCAGGGCGCGGGTCAAGAGCGAGGATTGACGCGCGGCGTTGACGGGGAAGGAGTTGTACTTGAACGGATTGAATTCCGGCAGAATCGAGAGCCAGGCGGCCTTGGCGAAGCGGGGAAAGAGGGCCGGCAGACCGGCAAACCCGGCGAAGCGCGCCAAATCCGTGACGCCGATCATGGGCGAGATCAGGATGATCCGCTCGGCGCGCGGTAGCCCGGGGTCGTCGATGGCATCCAGGGCATATTTCATCGCGAGGGCCCCGCCGTTGGAGTATCCCACGAGGTGCAGGGGCAAATCCGGGCCGACCCGCCGCCGCGCCTCGCGCACCGCCAGGCGCGTGGCGGCGGTCCAGTCCTCCCAATGGACCTTTGCTAGCCCGGCGGGCACGCTGCCGTGACCCGGCAACCGCGGTGCAATGGCCACAAAGCCGCGCTCCTGATAGCGTTGGGCGATATGGCGCAGGCTATAGGGTGAATCGGTCAGGCCATGGAGCAGGACGACGACGCCGACCGGGGGCGCGGCGGGCTCCAGGGTATAGGAACGATTCCAGTCCTGGACGAAGCGCCCGGGATAGACCGGGCTGCCCTCGAAATAGCGATTGGCGGGGATTCGCTCATCGGCGTCCAGGCGCCGCGTGACGTGCTCGCGGATCTCCTCGAAGATGGCCTTTTCCACCTCGAGATACCGGCCCCAGTCGGCGCTATCCAGTTCATCGGCCGACAATTCATGGGGAACGAAGGTATGCCAGGGCTCCAGCGGCGCACCGCGTTGGGACTCGAAGGCCCGCACGCCGAGGAAGGTCACGGCGCCGCCCAGGATCAGCAGGGCGGCGACCTTCAATAGTTTGATCAATTTGGAACCCATTGCACCGCCCTCCCCCATTGCCCAGGCCTGCCGTCGCCGTTACCGATCCCGGTGCCCGTGGCGAGGTCTTGAAGATGTCTTACGCAAAGACGCAAAGAAGAATTTCGATCGAACTATCTGACAGAGTCTTCCCCCTTTGCGTCTTTGCGTGAGATTCTTCTTATCAATCATAAAAATGACCGGGCGCGCGCCTCTGCAAGACCTGCGCGCCCGCCTCATTCACTCTGCGCGGCTACGCGGACTCGGGGAACTCGCCTGCACACTGCGAGGTACGGAACATGAGCCAGAGACCGAGCACCAGGGTGATCACCTCGGCGGCGAGCGTCAGCAGCAGGGCCATCAGGCTGACCAGATCGACCGCGGAGACCCAACTGGCGGAGGTGCCGCCGACGGCCGTCGTCTGCAGGGTCGGGATACCCGCCTGGGGTGCGGCGAGGAAATAGAACAGGAGTTGCGCCACGTCCAACAGCATGACCAGCATAGCGAACAGGATGCCCAGACTGCTCGCGACCAGACCGGTCCAGACGGTCGCGATGACCGCCGACTCGGTCGGGCGCGTCTGGGGGTCGCTGATCCGCTTGCCGAGACCGACGTAACGATAAAACCAGACGATGGTGAACAGGAGCACCAGCAGATTCGCCGTGCTCAGGAACTCGACGATCGGCAGGCCGTTGCGCGGGCCTGATAAACTACCAGAGAAGACAAAGACATAGAACATCAGCACGACCGGAATCGACCCCAGCAGCAACTGGAGCCAAAAACCGCTCCACCCCAGGCGGGTGAAGGTCCGGGCCAGCCCCTCGATCTTGGACCCATGCAGGCCATCAACGATATTCTTTAGTATACTCATCTACTTAACCTCTACGGCACGGTGCGCTCAGGCGGGCGGGGTGGGCGCAGCGGGGCCGGGAGGCACCGCTGCGGGTGACGACAGGGCCATGGTCGAGCGCTCGTCGCGCGGGCAACAACCATGATGCGACATGGGGTTAAGGATAGCCCAGTCACCGGCCAACGGCAAGGACTCCCGCAGTCGCCATCGTCATGTTAATCGGCAGCCTGCTCGCCCTGCTGGCGGTCATCGGCCTGGGGTTCGCCTTCGGGTCCTTCTAGACAACGAGTACCATCGTTGTCGTGGTCGTGGTCGTTGTCGTAATCGGATACGATAATCTCGATTACGACAACGACAACGACCACCACCACGACGCTGACAGCAGTCCCCGATGGACTGGTTTAACCTATTAGCGAACCCGCGTTTATGTGCGGCCGAACTGCCCTTTCCGCAATACCGACATTTCAGATGGCATACCGCAGAATCGCGGCCAGCGGCTGGCCCCGGGGGATGTCCCCCTGGCGCACGCTCAGCACCTGGCCGCCGGACAGGAGCACCCGGCGGGCGATCTCGTCCACTACGCCATAGGTGCTCGCGCCGGCGCCATCTGCCAGGGTAAGGGTGCCGTCGGTCTCGTCGATCGTGCCGGGTATCACCTGGTCCATGTCCACCAGCAGGCTCTGGACGGCGCCGAAGGTGGCCGCCCGCGCCACCTGGGCGAGGTCGGTACCGGCGCGGCCCTCGTTGGCGCGTTGGTTGAAGAGCGCGGTCCACTTGGCGATCTGATCGCGGTACAGACCATCCAGTACCGAGCGCGCGGCCCTCGCCAGTTCCGCCTCGCTCTGTTCCTCCGGACTGCCCGTGATCCCCTGGTCGGCCAGGTGCGGATAGGTATTGACCGAGCGGTAAATGGCGGCCAGGCCCTGCACCGCGGCCAGCACCAGCGGGATATCGCTGCCCGCGAGCAGACCGCGCAGGGCGCTGTCGACCTGGCGGGCATACTGCCGCAGCAGGACCTTCTGCCCCTCGCTGCCGACCAGCCGCCCGCTGTGGGAGCGATCCGCGATGCTCGCCTTGCCGACCGCGGAGGCGACATCCTTCGGCATCCCGATCACCTTCACCTCGCCCGCCGGCAGGTCCGCCGAGACCTCGATCAGACGCACGCCGCCCTCGGCCAGCGCCAGCACATAGCAGGCGTTGCAGAAGGTGATCGAGCGCAGCAGGGGCTTGAGATGAAAGCGGTCGGACACCTCCACCAGCGGCTCCAGGGCGTTGGGCACCCGGAAGGTCCGCAGGTTGTCCGGGGTGGCGTAGATGGCCAGACCATGGGCCTGATAGCGCCAGAATTCGCCGTCGTCGATCAGGTCGTCCAGTTCCTCGGCCAGGGCGCCGACCCGGCGCTTGTCGGCACCCGCGGCCTCCAACTGCGCGATGGCCTCCTTGGCCAGGTTTTTCAGCGCAATCCGATCGGCATCGGTCTCGGTACTGATGGGCGTCGTCGGCAGAAAGATCGACACGGCGATGTCCGTGCGCGCGGTGGCGAGGTCGAGGAGTTCGGCGCTGGTGGGGAGGTCGAGGTGGAGCATGGATGGACTCGCTGCGATGGTTGTGGGGTGCGATCAGAACGGATGCGGTAACCGATGTGGAAACCGGGTTCTGCGGCCCGGACGATCGGCCCTGGGGCGCCACGATTGTAGCGGACCCGGCCGGCGCAGAGCCGCAGGAGATGGGGTTCAGGCAGGAGAAACACCAAGTCGGCCGTCGCCGTGACCCGAAATTTGCGTGTGTTTGCGAAACGAGGTGTCTTTCCCGGATGATCCAGGAATCCACAGATGAACACAGATGTTTCTTGAATTGTCATGCGCTTGTCGCTATTGTCGCACTCACCCGCAAGGCGCTCCCCCGACCAAGCGTAAGCCAATGAATAATCTGTGTTCATCTGGGGATAACTGCGCTTTCCGGGATGATCGGTTGAGACTATGCCCACACTGACGATCACGCGGATCGAAGCGATCCGCCAACGCCTGCGCGACCACGGCGCCAAGCCCTGTCACGAACAGCGCGTGCTGCAGGCCTGGGCGCGGGTGCAGTCCGTGGACACGCGCCGCCGCCGGGCCGAGGACTTCCTGCCCCTGCGGGTGCGCGCACTGCTGCCGGCCCTGACCGCGGAACTGGGCGCACTGGCGCGGCTGCGCGCCGAACACCCCGGCGCGGACGGCTCCGCGCGCCTGTTGGTCGAACTGGCCGACGGCCAGACGGTGGAGAGCGTGCTGTTGCCCCAAGGCGGGCTCTGTGTCTCCACCCAGGTCGGCTGCGCGGTGGGCTGCGTCTTCTGCATGACCGGGCGCACCGGCCTGCGGCGCCAACTCGGCAGCGCCGAGATCGTCGCCCAGGTGGTATTGGCCCGTGGCCTGCGCCCGGTCGAGCGGGTGGTGTTCATGGGGATGGGCGAGCCGGCCCATAATCTCGCCAACGTGCTCGCGGCCATCGGACTGCTCGGCACCAGCGGCGCGATCGGGCACAAGGACCTGGTCGTCTCCAGCGTCGGCGACCGTCGGCTCTTCGAGCGCCTGCCGCTGGGCCCGGTCAAGCCGGCCCTGGCCATCTCCCTGCATAGCACGCGGGCGCAACTGCGCGCCCAGTTGCTGCCCCGGGCGCCGCGCATCGCCCCCGCGGAACTGGTCGAACTGGGTGAGCGCTACGCGCGCGCCACCGGCTATCCGATCCAATACCAGTGGACCCTACTGGCCGGTATCAACGATACCGATGCGGAGTTGGAGGGCCTCGCGCAACTGCTTGCCGGCAAATACGCGATGATGAACTTCATCCCCTACAACAGCAATGACGGGCTCCCCTTCACCCGCACCGCCCGGGAGCGCGCCGCCGCCCTGGCCGGCGCCTTGCAGCGGCGCGGTATCGTCACCCGGCTGCGCAATTCCGCCGGCCAGGACATCCACGGCGGCTGCGGTCAGTTGCGGGCGCGCGCGCTCCCGCGGGCAGCCGCTTGCGTCCCTCGGCCTATCGCGGCGCTTTACAGTGGCGTCGCCACGGGGTAATTTTCCATCGTCCCGAGGCCGCGTTGCAGCCGGACGCGGGCCGTTCACCGACTGCGCTGCCCAGGATGGGCAGGCACCGGTGCCGGGGGCCCACTGCGACCGTCCCGGGGCGATCAGGTCGGCGCGCGGCCGCGGCGCTACTTCAACACCCATTGCCGAGGTCACCCCATGGCTGTCCTGCGTAACAACCCGATCCTGCGCGCGTTCGGGTCCGCCGTGGCCGCGGCCCTGGCCGTGCTGGTCCTCGCCGCCGCCGGGTCCGCTGCCGCCGCCGATGCGGCGCTCGAGCGGGCGCGTGCGGATTGGCAGGCCGGGCGCCTGGTTCCCGCCGCGACGGCACTCAAGGGCCTGCTCCAGCGGGACCCGTCCCTGGGCGAGGCGCGCGCCTTGCTTGCCCAGGTCTATCTGGACGGCAACGACCCTGCCGCGGCCGAGCAGGAGGCCGACCGGGCGCTGCGGCAGGGGGTGGCGCGGCTGGCGCTGCTGGAGGTCCGCGGGCGGGCGCTGGTGGCTGGAGGCAAGTTCGATCGGGTCATCGCCGAACTGATCCCGGACGACGACCAGCCGGCCGAACTGCGGGCCGAGGTGCTGGCCCTGCGCGGGGACGCCTACCTGGGGCGCGATGAGCAGCAGGCCGCCGATGAGGCCTACACCCAAGCCCTGGAGGCGAGCCCCGCCAACACCCGCGCCCTGATCGGCCAGGCCAGACGTGCGACGGCGCGCGGCGATCTTGCTGCCGCACGGCCGCTCCTGAGCAGTGCCGGCACTGCCGGCAGCGACCCGGGCGCGGCCTGGCTGGCCTTGGGCTTCCTGGAATACCGGCAACACCGCTATGCCGAGGCGCAGGCCGCGTACACCCGCGCGCTCGAGTCCTCCGCCGGCCGCTGGCAGGCCTATCTGCGGCGTGCCGAGGCCCGGCTCGACGGCGGCGACCCGCAGGGCGCCCGGGCCGACGTCGCGGCTGCCCGCGAGCTGTTGCCCGGGAGTGCGGAGCTCGACTATCTGGAGGGCCTGATCGCCTTCCAGGCCGGCGACTACCCCAAGGCCAAGGACTTCCTGGAGACCTATCTGCATCGCCAGCCCACCCAGGGCCGGGCGCTGTACTGCCTGGGGGCCATCTCCTACCAGCTTGGCGAGTACCAACGGGCCGAGGAGTACCTGGAGGCCTATCTCAAGGCCGATCCGCAGGCCCTGATGGCGATCAAGGTCCTGGCCGCGGCCCGACTCGCGCGGGGCGGGTACCAGACGGCGGCGGACCTGTTGGCGCCCTGGGCGGGGGCCGGGCAGCAGGACCGCGAGGTGCTCGAACTGCAGGCCCGCGCCCTCATCGGGCTGGGTCAGCGGGCCGCCGCCGTCGAGCAATTGCGCATCGCCGCGCGGCTCGCCGGGACGGACGTGCCGACGGTGCTACGGTTGGCCGCGCTGATGATACAGGCGCAGGGGCCGGCGGCGGCGCAGGAGACGCTGCGCCAAACCCTGGCCGCCGCGCCCGACCGGCTGGAGGTCCGGTTGCTCCTGATCAATGCCTATCTCGCCGATGGGCAGGCCGCGGCCGCGCTGCGCGAGGCGCAGGAGGCGGTGGCCCTGGCCCCGCGGGACCCGCGGGCCGCCGCGGCGCAGGGGCTGGCACACCTGGCGGCCAAGCAGCCGGAGGCGGCCCAGGCCGCCTGGCGCAAGGCACTGGAGTTGCAGCCCGGGTTTCCGGGCGCCGCCCTGAACCTCGGGCAGTTGATCGCGGCGGGCGGCGATCCGGCGGGGGCGCGCCGGCTCTATGAGCAGGCGCTCGCGGCCGAGCCCGGCAATACCCAGGCGCTGCTGCTCCTGGCCCAACTCGAGGCCGATGCCGGCGCGAGCGCGGCGGCGCTTGAGCGCCTGCGGGCGGGGCTGGCCGCCGCCCCGGCCAATGCGGCGCTGCGCGCGGCACTGGCGCGGCTCCTGATCCTCACCAAAGACCCCGGTGCGGCGCTCCACCTGTTGCAGGAGGCCCCGCCGGGGGGCAACGCGGACCCCAACCTGCTCTTGATCCGCGGCCAGGCGGAGCTGGCCTCCGGGCAGGCCCATACCGCCGTGGCGACGCTCCGGGACCTGGTCGCCGCGCAACCCCAGTCCGCGGGGGCGCACCTGCTGTTGGCGCAGGCGGCACTGGCGGCGAAGGACACCGGCACCCTGGTGGAACATGCGGCGCGGGGCCTGGAGCTCGAGCCGGGGCGTCCGCAGGCCTTGGCGACCGCCCTGCTGGCCCTGGCGGCCGTCTCGGACCCAACCACCAAAGCGACCCTCGTGGCCAGGCTCCAGGCGGTGGCGCCGGACAACGTGGAGCTCGCCGTGGCCGCGGCGCAGACCCTGGGTGTCGGCGGCGATCCGGAGGCCGAACGGCGGCGCCTGGTGGACCTGCATCGGGACTTCCCGACCAACCAGGCCGCCTACCGTGCCCTCGTGCTGGCCGAAGAGAAGGTGGGGAACCTGCCGGAGGCGACGCGCATCATCCGGGAATGGTTGGTCGCACACCCGGACGAGGTCGAGTCCATGATGATGCTGGCGCAGCTCTACCGGCAAGCGTCACGCCCGGACGAGGAGCGCCAGGTCTACGTCGAGGTCCTCGCCAGGCAGCCGCAGCACCGCGCGGCGCTCAACAATCTGGCCTGGCTGCTGCGCCGGAGCGACCCGGCGACGGCCCTGCGCTATGCGGAGCAGGCGCACGCCCTGGACCCGCAGGATGCGGCGGCCACCGACACCCTGGGGGTCTTGCTGCTCGCCAAGGGCGAGCGCGCACGGGCACTGGAACTGCTCGGTAAGGCAAGCGCGGCCCTGCCGGACGATGCGAGCATGGCCTTCCACTACGCCTCGGCCCAGGCCGCCGCCGGGGACCGGGGCGCGGCGCGGGGCACGCTGCGCCCGCTCCTGCAGCGATCCTTCCCCGAGCAGAACGAGGCGTGGGCGCTGTTCCAGTCGCTTGCGCCCTGAAGCGGGAGGCGTCGGATCAGCCGCCGCCCCAACCCACACTCACCCCATCAGCGCCCGCATCTTCTCCAGCGTCGGCGCCAGGACCACCCCCCGCTCGGTGACGATGGCGTCCACCAGGGCGGCGGGGGTCACGTCGAACACCGGGTTACGGGCGGCACAGCCGGCCGGGGCCAGGCGCCGGCCGCCGCAGGACAGCAGTTCCTCCGGATCGCGCTCCTCGATGGGGATGTCGCCACCGCAGCTCAGGTCCATGTCCACCGTCGAGGTGGGTGCCGCGACCATCACCTTGACCCCGTGGTAGCGGGCCAGGATCGCGAGCCCATAGGTGCCGATCTTGTTGGCGACGTCCCCATTGGCGGCGATGCGGTCCGAGCCGACGATCACCCACCCGACCCCGCCGCCCGCCATCAGGCTGGCCGCGGCCCCGTCCGCCTGCAGGGTCACGGGAATCCCTGAATCCATCAGCTCCCAGGCGGTGAGGCGCGCGCCCTGCATCCAGGGGCGGGTCTCGTCGGCGTAGACGCGGCGGACCTTCCCGGCGGCATAGGCACTGCGGATCACCCCCAGGGCGGTCCCGTAGCCGCCGGTCGCGATGGCCCCGGCGTTGCAATGGGTGATGACAGCGGTTGGTCCGGTGATCAATCCGGCCCCCAGGTCGCCCATGCGGCGGTTGGCGGCCCGATCTTCCGCGTGGATCGACAGGGCCTCTGCCAGCAGGGCCGGTTCCGGGTCAGCGCCGTCCAGACGCGCGATGAGCGCGGCCATCCGCCGCACCGCCCAGGCCAGATTGACGGCGGTCGGCCGCGCCTGGGCGAGCAGTTCGAGGTCGGGGGTGATCGCGCCCTGCCAGCCCGGGCCGGCCCCCCGGAAGGCCGTCCGCGCGGCCAGGACCACCCCATAGGCGGCGGCGACACCGATGGCCGGGGCCCCGCGCACCACCATGGCGCGGATCGCCTCGGCGACCCCTGCGGCATCGTCCAGGGCCAGAAACTCGGCCCGGTCGGGCAGCAGCCGCTGATCGGCCAGGTAGAGTCGGCCGCCGTGCCACAGGGCGGCGTCGTCGGGGGTGGGGGCAGCGGGAAGCGTGGTTTGCATGGGGGCTCCGGGTGGGATCAAGGCCGGCATTGTCGCCGATTCGCACCCGCGGCCGCACGCAAACGATGGGTTTCGCTGCGCTCTACCCATCCTGCGGCGCTCCGGATAACTTTGTACCCGTACCACAGACCGGAGGTCGAGGCTTCAGCCGGACGCGGCGCCGCCCGCTAAAGCGTCGACCTCCGGTCGAGTCGCCTCGCTCGCCGCAAGTCGAGCCTTAGCGGTTGACCCCGGTGCGAGGTCGCCGCCCTCCGGCACCGGGGCCTTGGTCGTCGTTCCGGCCGCAGGGGACAGGAGGTCGAGGCTTTAGCCGGTCGACCGCGCGTCAGCGCGACCCGGGTCCGGCTAAAGCCTCGACCTCCGGTGTGGGACCTTGGGGCAACGGCCGGAACGATGATCAGGGTCGGCACCGGTTACCAGGCGCCAGGTCAGAGGTTGCGGAACTCGAAATACAGGGTCCCGGCGGCATTCTTGTAAAGGGTCGAGAAGCGGACCCGGGTTTCCTGTTCGGTGCTCAGCGGCTCCCATTGGTGGTCGGCATCCAGATAGAGCACGGTGTTGCCCGGCAGGGCCTGGATGAAGACCCCGAGCCGGTCGGCGCGCAGCCGGGCCAGGGCGCCGCCGGCGGCGCGGCGTAACTGGAAGTCGCTGGTGATATGGACGCGGGCGTCGCGGTAGAAGCCGCTGCGTGCGCCCTTTTGGGAGCGGATGTTGAATGGATAGCCCTCCTCCATGTCGGCCTCCGGGGAGAGGATCACGGCCAGCGGGCGCGGGAATCGCGCCGGTCGCAGGATGCCGTAGAGGATGAAGGCGCCCAGCAGTGCCAGCAGGATGGCGGCGATGACCGGCCACCAGCAGCGCAGCCAGTGGTCCGGGATGATCTCCACCCGGATCGGGACCGCGGCCCGCAGCGTCTGGCCGCGGCCGTCCAGTGTCTCTACCACCAGGGACCCGGCCTGGTCCGGACTGCAGGCCGCCGGACAGGTCGCGACCCGCAGCCGCACCGGATAGCGCTGCTGCCCGCTGCCGTCGAAGCCCAGGACCAGCGCCCGCCCGCCCAGTTGCTTGAAGCCTTCACCCAGGTCGATTTCCAGTACGGCGCCGGACCGCGCGAAGTCGCTCGTGAGCTTCAGATCGAAGCGGCCCCGGGCCTGGATGAAACCCAGAGCGAGCGGCGCCTCGCCCTGGGAGCGGCCGGTGAGTCGCCCATAGTCCAGCACCCCGGGCGGTCCGAAGGCGATGGTGCCCTTGACGTCCACCGGCCCCTGGGCGGCGGCGGAGTCGGTGCCCCCCTCGGCCCGGTATTCGATCGTCAGGACCCCGATCTGCCCCGGCGTCCAGTCACGGGCATAGACGCCGTCCCCGGCCGTTCGATCGCCCTCGCGGCCGTCGTCGCGCAGCACCAGGGTGCGGCCGTCGGGGAGTCGGGCGCTCACCCGCTCCGGCGTACGCAGCGCGGCGCGTGCGCCCAGGGCCTTGAGCCGGACGGCGACCGCGATGGTGTCACCGATGAAGGCCTGGGTCGGGGTCTGTACCTCGAGCACCCAGGCGGCCGGCGCGACCTGGATCTGTTGGCGCTGCTCGTCCTGGAGATAGCGGCTCGCCAGGCGCACCGGGAAGCTCACCGGCCCCGCCCCCATGAAGCGCACCCGGGCGGTCATGAGCCCGTCGTCGGCACTCTGGTCGCCCTCCTGGCCGTCATCGCGAAAGGCGATCTCCTTGCCATCCACCAGGGCCGTCACCGCGAGTCCCGGGATCTCCCCGGGCCGCTCGATGCGTTGCCCGGTCCGGTCGTCGATCAGTTGCGCCGTCACCAGGGTGTCCTCCCCCTGCGCCGCCTGTGCGGGCGTGACGACCCGCAGACTGATCGAGAAGTCCTGGATCAGGTACCAGCCGGCCTCCCCCGTCAGGCCGGTAACCTCGAAGCGCCAGGTGCCGGCCGCCGGCCGGCGCAGACGCAGGATGCGATAGCCGCGCGTCAGGTCGTCGATGCCGCGCGTCTCGCCGGCGCGGTAGTCGGGCTCGAGCGCCTCCGCGGCCGGGTTGCCCGCGGCGGGCGCGATGCCGCCCACCGGGCCCTGCGCCGCGACCAGCAGGAAGGCCTCGTCCACGAAGGGGGCGAGCCTGGTCTCGATCAGGGTGGAGGCCGGTGACAGTTGGCCGGAGTCCGGGGCCTTGGCGCCCAGGAAGCGCTGGTAGATCTCGCCGATGGCGGACAGCAGTTCGGTGGGGTTCTGCGCCGCGGTGTGGATGTCGTATTCGCTGTGGACCGGCCGCCCCCGGTTGCCCAGGCCGACGATCGCGGTATGGACCCCGGCGGCGCGCAGTTCGCCCAGGACCCGGTTGCTGTCCCCCCGGCACAGGTCGCGGCCGGCATCGGAGATGACGATCAGCAGCCGCTCCTTCCCCGCGGCGCCGTCCAGCGCCTCCTTGACGGTCAGCAAGGGCACGATGAAATTGGTCGGTGCACCATAGAGCGCCCGCTGATCCACCGCCTGTTTGAAGCCGGCGAGATCCCCGGCGTCGCGGTCCAGGCGCCGCCCCGGGTCCGGTTGCAGGACGCACTCCGGACTGTCCGGCATCCAGGCCAGCGTCAGGTCATCGGCGGGGCCGAGCAGGTCGGCCAGGATCTTGATGGCCTGGATGGCGAGGCGCGGCTGGTCGTTCTCGGCGGCCCGCATCGAGGTGGAGGTGTCCAGGACCACCGCGACGTGGCGCGGGGGGCGTGCCAGGGGGGCGGACTGGGGCTCGGGCGCGGCTTGAATGGGGAGCGACACCAGGATCGCCAGGTAGAGCAACGTCGGCGGCAGGGGATGAAAGGCCTGTGCCAGGGGTGCGAGCGCCTTGACGAATGCGCGGGCGGCGGTCCGCGCAGCGGCCTCGATCATAATCCCGGCCACTGGGAGCGCCGCACCCCAGTGCGGCGCGATCTCGCGAGCGACCGCGGCGTTGCGTGCTGCGGACAGGGCGGGCCGCACTGGGGTGCGGCGCTCCCAGTAGGTCGGCCTGAAGGCCGACCGACACACCGCGATGGCCGGAACGATGATCCAGGCCCGCGCAGCGGACCCGACGTTCGGGTTGAGGTTCATAGGAATTGCATCCGCAACCATAGGTGGTCCTCGCCGCTGCTCAGGCGATAGGGTTTGTGGACTTCGAGCAGCAACACGCCGGCAGGGGTGGGCTCGATCTCGCGGCCGTCACGGTCGCATAGTGTGACACCGCGCGCCGGCCGCAGGGCATAGAGGGTTTCCCCTTGCGGCCGGACCCAGCCCAGCAGGGCGCCCTGGTTGTCGACCACCTGGCGCTCCGCCCGGCGCGCGAAGAGCCGCCGCAGGGGTGAGGCGGGCGGCAGGGCCCGGGCGGTGAAGCGATGCGGCTGGGCGCTGCCCGCCACGCCATAGCCCAGGTCGCGCGGCAAGGCGGTGCGGGCGCGCAGCAGCAGCAGTGCCAGGGGCAGCCCCAGCAGCAACAGGGCCAGGGGCAGCAGCGACCACCAGCGCAGCCCCGGGGCACGGGCCACCAGCACCTCCGCCTGCAGGGACTTGACCACGTCGAAGTGGTCGTAGGGCGGGTGATCGAGGATGAACTTCACCCGCAGGGCCGGCGGTGCGAGCGGGTCCCCGTCCGCGTAGGGCCCCAGGGTCACGCAGAGCTCATGCCGGCCGCCGGCCCCGTCGCGCTGCACCAACTCGTCAAGCCGCCGCTGCTTGCCCTTGGACCACTCAGGTCCCGGTTGAGAGGCGGGTTGCGACGGGTCCGACGGGAACCCGATGCTCTCGCCGTCGAGGCGGAAGCGGGCGTCGCGCAAAGGTCCGGCGAGCGCCTGGCGATCGGCGATCAGGAAGGCCCTGACATTGACGCCCGCGCCGCCCTGGCTCCCCTGCGCACTCTCCAGCCGGGTCCCGAAGTCCTCGGTCAGGGTGAAGGCGGTGCAGGCCTCCTGGCGGCGCCCCAGTGCCCCGCTGGTGGGATTCATGATCTTGACGGCCGGCGGCTGCGGCGACAGGCCGAGCCGCGGATAGACCAGGGCCACGAATGGATCGTCGGCGCCGCGCACCGCGACGGTCCGGTTCTCCAGATCGACCTTCACCGTTACATGCGCCTGATAGGGGGTATCCACGGCATCGGGCAACTGGTTCTTGGTGAACTGCGTTTGCGAGTAATAGCGCCGCCCGCCCGCGGCCAGGTCCTCCCAATTGTGCGTATCGGCAATACCGGCGCCATCGGCATCATTGATATTCCAATAGCCGGCCGCGCCCGGCCGCGGCTGTTTGATCCAATAGCGCAGCGTCAACTTGGGCGGTATGCCGGCCGTGCCGGCGGCCGAGGCCACGAGAAAATCGAGCCGACAGGGCCGATCCGCCATGGTCACGAGTGATCCCGGGGCGAAACAGGACGGCACGGCGTCCTGCCGCACACCCCCGCCGGGCGGCTCCTGATGCTCACGCAGGGCGACCGTGAGGTTGGTCGGGCGCAGGACGAAGACCGACTCGTCGCTGCCCTGGTCGATGCGCAGTGAATAGTCGCCGGGCGAGGGTTTCAGTTCCCAGCGCAGCGCATAGCTCCCGCCCGGCTCGCGCGCCTCCAGCAGGTGTTGGAGATTGACACTGCCGCCGGCGGGCGGGGACAGGGTCAGCTTGGGCGCCGGGGGGGTGGAGCGCCGCCCCGGGTCCAGCCGCAGGGCCACGATCGCCGCCTCCGTCGGGCCCACGCCGCGGTGCAGATCGAGTCCGACCGCGCCGGTACCGACCCGGTCCTTGCGGTCATCGGGCAGGTGCAGATACCCGAAGCCCTGCGAGAACAGCCGGATCATGGTCGCGGGCAATTCCTCGCCGGTGCGCACGATGAAGAAGTCGGGAAAGACGTGCTGCGCATACTTGCCCGAGCGCACATTGGCCGCGTCGGCCGCCTTGATGCCGGCAAAGAATGCCTCACCGCGGCTCGTGGCATCCGGACCGAACAGGATCGCATAGAGGCGCGTCTGTTTGGCCGCGAGCGCGGGCAGCAGTTGCGTCTCGATATAGGCCTGGTCGGCCTGCGGATTGACCGAGAGCCCGTCGGTAATGAGGACGATGGTCCTGGTCATCGCCGCGCTGTCCGTGCCCGACAAGGGGGGCAGGTCCGCCAGG
>Ga0247842_10002949_pt1 | contig 23923 bp, 17 predicted proteins | sample LaCruzMarch2015__3_FD_192411 | JGI IMG/M metagenome (GOLD analysis project Ga0247842, IMG submission 192411) | Freshwater microbial communities from meromictic Lake La Cruz, Castile-La Mancha, Spain - LaCruzMarch2015_19m | ecosystem: Environmental > Aquatic > Freshwater > Lake | place: Spain...
GGTAGTCCAGGCAGTCCGCATCGGTTCGGAACCAAGCCTGGAACTCGCCCACGGACCTCGGATAGTGCCTGCCGGCACGAGGATGCTCCATTGCCTTAGTCTACACCGGTTAAATGGATACCCCATATGGCCGTTCTGTTTCCTACCGCCTCGCCGTCACCGAGCTTGCAGGCTGCGAGCATCCTCCATCACCGGCCCGCGGCACTGTTTCCGTCCGACGACTGTGGATAATGAGCGCATGAGCAACTTGGAGGAGCACGATGTCACCACGTTCGAACTCCCCAGCAAGCGTGTCCGCAAGACCATCGCGTACAAGTGCCACATGATCGCCCGTGGGGGCCCCCAATCATTGGTGATGCCATCGTGGAGCACGACGCGAAAGGGCATCGCGGCCCGGCGCACGACCACCCGGGCGCGCGGCAGACCTGGACTGCCGCCGCTATCCGCTGTCGCCTCCCCCGAGGGTCTTGGTGAAGGATTCGAGCCAGAGCGGGAGTACACCACAGATGATGAGTCCTCCGGCCTCAAACGCGTCGGAGGCAGGGGCGTCTTCTGCTCGCATTGACCGCACTGCTGGGGGTGGTGTGGGCACAAGCTTCACTGAGCGCTTTCACAGCCTGAGCGGATTCACGCCAATGCGGTGGCAGACTCGCCTGTTCGAGCGCTTTGTGGCAGACGATCTTCCGGATTGCTGCGACATTCCAACCGGTCTTGGCAAGACCTCGGTCATTCTCATCTGGTTGCTGGCCGTCGTGCAGGAGGCAGAAGCGGGGAGCTTGCGGCTGCCCCGCCGTCTCTTCTACGTGGTCGACAGGCGTACCGTGGTGGATCAGGCGACCGCTGTGGTCGAGCAACTGCGTCGATGTCTCATCGAACCCGGCGCTGCTGAGTGGGCGGAGCATGCCTCAGCGCTGCGCGAGATCGCCCTCGCCCTGGGCAAGATATCGGCGATGCCGCAACCCCCCCTCCCGCTCGCGGTCAGCACGCTGCGAGGTGAACTGGCGGACAACGAGGAGTGGAAGGCTGATCCAACGCGGCTGGCGATCGTCGTCGGCACGATTGACATGATCGGCAGCAAGCTCCTCTTCAGCGGCTATGGAGACGGTCGCTACGGTCGCACGCACCATGCCGGTCTCGTGGGCCAGGATGCGTTGATCGTGCATGACGAAGCCCATCTCACGCCAGCCTTTGGCGACCTTCTGAGGACCGTTGCTCAGGAGCAGATCCGAGAGGTCGAGCGCGGCGCTGTCTGCGCTGCTTGGCGCCGCCGTGTGCGCATTCTTGAGCTGTCCGCGACCTCACGCGGTGAGCAACGCAGTACGTTCGCTCTTGACGCTGCAGATGAGAATGAACCGGTCGCCAGCAGTCGCCTGGCGGCCACAAAGCGCCTCCACTGCCGCGCGCCCGCCGGCGGAGCCTCGCTCGACAAGACCATTGCGGATGCTGCCTGGGCCTACGCTGATCATCAGGTCAAGGTCCTTGTGTACGTCAGGTCTCCCGAGACTGCCGCCAAGGTCGCCCACGACCTGAGACAGCGGATGGGCAGGGAGGGCGAATCGCGGGTGGCGGTGCTCGCCGGCACGATTCGCGGCTACGAGCGAGATGCGCTCGTGCGTGTGGACTCCGTGTACCGCTGCTTCTGCGATGCCGGAAGCCCCGTGGACGACACGATCTACCTTGTCAGTACATCCGCCGGAGAGGTAGGGGTGGATCTCGATGCCGATCACATGGTATGTGACGCAACGACTCTCGACTCGCTGATTCAGCGCCTCGGCCGCGTCAACCGGCGAGGGGGATACCAGCGGGCAGCCGGCGTCGACCTCATTGCGGACGCGACGCCCAAACACCCCGGGTCCAGGGTTGCCGACGCCGTAGACGCGACCATGACGCTGTTGACGCGTTGGGAGAGCACTGCGCACGACGGCATCGACGTCAGCCCCGCCGGTCTCCAGAGACGGCTGGCCGCTACGCCCACGAAGGATAGAGAGGCCGCATTTGCGCCTCGGCCGGTTTCTCACCCTCCCAGCGACATCCTGCTCGACGCGTGGTCGCTCAGCAGTATCGACCACATGCCCGGCCGGCCGGCGGTTGCCGCGTTTCTGCACGGCCTGACAAATGACCCGCCCCAAGTGCACATCGCGTGGCGGCGCGAGATCAGCCATTTGGCGGCTGCTGAGGTCGATGAGTCGCTCCTGACGGAGTGGTTTGCCGCGTGCAAGCTGGAAACGCGCGAACTGCTCCGCGATAGCGCCGCGCGCGTTAAGAAGACGCTGTCGACCCTGTTGAAAGCACATCAGAAGAATGACGCTGAGTTCGACGCCCGCGTGGTTGTGTTGGACGAGAGGGGCGATGCGCGCTGGGCCGATTTGTCGCAGCTCGACGATGAAGCGGCCATCGCCAATCGAACGTTGGTTCTGCCCGCCGAGGTCGCTGGCCTTGACGAACACGGCATGCTGAGCGCCACGGCCTCCGCGCTTGCACCGCGTCCCTGCATTGATTTGGCGGACCGGTTCGGGGCGGAGCGCAGACGCGAACGCTGGCTGCATCGACAGCCCGCTGAAGGCGAGGATGTGTACGAAACCCTTGGGCCGGAGCCGTTGACCGCGGACCGAACGGAGCTGGTCGAGGCGTACCGTGTGCGGCTCTGCGGCGGCGTGGAGTCAGAGTTCGCGGCCTCGAAAGGCAGCGAGTCTCGCGACCTCATCCTGCTTGTGTCTGCGGACCAGCCGCAGACGGCGGGCTTCGAGGCGAGCACCGAGGACGTTGCACTTGCCGCTCACTTGCAGGAGACAGAAGAGCGGGCGGCAGTCACGGCGGCAGCTTTGGGTCTTGACTGTGCGATCTCCACAGCCCTGGTTGCCGCGGCTCACCTGCACGATCTCGGTAAGGCGCGACGGCTGTGGCAGCGCTACGCGCGCAACGTAGACTCCTCCGTACCACTGGCGAAGGCGAGGCGATACCTGCACCCTCGCGCACTCGCTGGGTATCGGCACGAGTTCGGCTCTTTGCTGGACGCGACTGCGTGCGACGAGCTTCCGCCCGATTGCGACCGCGATCTCGTGCTTCACCTCGTCGCTGCACATCATGGCTGGGCACGTCCGCTGTTCCCGCTTCGGTCCTTCGATTCCGCCAGCGCGACTTCGCTCAATGAGGAGGCCGCCTGGCAGGTCATGCGGCGCTTCGCAACCCTGCAACATGGCTACGGGCGCTGGGCACTCGCGTGGCTCGAGTCCTTGGTGCGCTGCGCTGACATCGCCGCATCGCGGCACTCTGGCCAGCACGGGGGCACATCGGAACCGGGCGGGGCAGGAGCATGACCATCCCTGTGTCGGCCTTTGATGTGCCCCTGGATCCGGCCAATCCGGGTCAGTACTACGCCTGCTGTGGTCTGCTGGAGCTGGCGCATCGTCTGTGGCCCGGCAGCGAAGGCTGCTTCGGCTCGGACGGGCAGGTCTTTACCCTGCGAAGCGCGGGCACGCACGAATGCACTTTGGGCAGGTTGCTCGAAGCCGTGCTGGACGCGGGGCTGCACAGCGAGCTGACCAGCGCAGAGAGCCTTGAGCTCGAGAGGCTCAAGCAACTCAGGAAGGAAGGTGGTGAGGCGTGGACTGCGCAATGCGAACAGCGGCACAGCGTCCTGGACAAGGTTCGGCGCGAGGGGGCCGTGATTCTACCCACTCCCTTCGATCTCACGATCTCCTGGTGGCAGGAGGAAGGGGCTGATGTCCCCAAGACGTTTGCGGGCCAGCAGGAGGTACTGCGCATGGTGCAGGCCATGGTCCCCAATCTGACGACGGCTGGCGCCGCGACTCGTCCACTCGACTATCGCTGTCTGCTCTTGCACGAACGCAGCAAGGTGGAGCCTTTCTACTTCGATGCATGGAGATTCGCGCATCCTCTCGATGTCGGTTTCTCGCTGGATGTGCAGGAGCAGACGGTCAGGGCCTCCGCTGCTCCGCTGACCGAGTTCCTCGCGCTGGTCGGCCTGCAGCGGTTTCGTCCCCGTCAGACGGAGGCGGACAAGTGGGAGTTCGAGTACTTCGTGTGGATGCGGCCATTGGGCGCCGTTGTCGCGGCTGCTGTCGCCTGCGGCGCAGCCCCGATTGACGGTGCGGCCGGGTACCGATTCCGGCTTCGGTTTCGTGATGAACAGAAGCGATACAAGGCGTTCGGCCAAGCGAGGCCGCTCGTAGGTGAGGCATGAAACCAAGGGAGAGTGCCATGCGAGAGTTCGATGAGTGGCTCCAGGGCAGAGACGTTGCCGCGCTGGCCATCCGCCAGGAGCTTGAGCCGGCGGAGGGGCCTGGCGCTGTCATCTTCCCGCCCACCTACGCCAAGCCTCAAGGAGTGCGAGACGAGGACTGGACCGGATACAACATCGACCGCTTCCCTGATGGGAGCAGTGTCTGCCAGATCGACAGCGTCGGCTCGCAGGCCAACCGCATGGAGCCTCTCTTCAAGAAGGAGCCTCTCGTCGCGTTGGTGCCGCAGGTCGCCATCCGGGTTGGGGGGCAGACCATCAGCCTCCTCGATGCCGGCCACCGGGCGGCTGATGCAGTAGTCCGCTACTCGTCGCTCGCTGAGGAGCTTGAGAACGCCTTCTGGGCCTGGATGGACGGCGGCAACGCAGAGCCGCTGGCGCGCATTGCTCCCACCAGCATCGTTTTCGGGGCTTGGGATTCTCGAGGTACCCAAGCCAAGCTGCCGCGCATCGTGCGCTCCGTGGTACGGGCCTTCGACGTCGATGTCCTGCATCGCTCGGCGCAGTACGTGCCGGCCGCCGACTATGTTCTCGAAGGCGTCGTGGACGAGCCTGCCAAGAATGCCAGGAAACAGGACCAGGACGCCCACTCGGAGCTCGGCCTGAGCCATGCCCCGGCGACTTGGGCACACGGCGGCGTGATCGCCCGGAGCGGCATACGGCGCAGTGCAAGCATCAATATCGAGACCATCCGGTCACTGGGCGCAGCGGGGGACGCCGACGCCCTGCGCAGCTACATCTTCGGCCTTGCCCTGGTCGCGCTTGCCAGCCCACAACAGACGTCCTTGCGCGAGGGTTGCCAGCTTGTCCCTGCCGAGGGTTGTGCGCCTCATTGGGAACTGGTTCGGCACGACGGCACTCGTGAGGCGCACCCAGTCGACGCGGACTCAGCGCTGGCCTACGCGCAGGCAGCCGCCAGCGCGTTCGGTGTTGGGGAGAGTCTGGAGGAGGTATTCGACTCCGCCAAGGCGAGCAAGGAGCTGAAGATGAGCGCCGACGAACGCAAGAGGGCGCGCGCGCGGGGGAGAGCGCGAGGTGCGAGCGCCGGAGAGTAGTGCCATGGTCCAGCACCTCTGCATTTCGGTGACCTTCCTGGATCCCCTGTTCCACGGGCAGGGAGACAGTGAGCCCGAGTGGCCGCCGTCGCCCATGCGTTTGTACCAGGCGCTCGTTGCCGGCTCTCGCTCAGGGCGCTGGGGTAGCGAATGGTCGAACGCCAAAGCGGAGGCTTTTCGCTGGCTCGAGGCGTGTGACCCACCGGCCATCATTGCGCCTGCGGCGCGCCAGGCGAGCCGGTACCTCACGTTCGTCCCCAACAACGACAGTGATCGCGCGTTTGAGCGCCAGGAGCGACTGGCGACGAAAGCGATGCGGCCGCTACGTCTGATGGATACCGCAACGCTTCACTACGTCTGGCGAGATATCGGCGACGGTTCGGTATCGCGCGCGCGCATCATGTGCAGCGAGGCTCAGCATGTGCACGCGCTCGGCTGGGGCATCGATCAGGTGGTCTCGACTGGGCGCTTGCTCTCTGGCTTGGAGGTGTCGCGCCTTCCTGGACAGCAGTGGCGGCCATGGGCAGCCTGTCGAACGGGGATGCCGACATCTCGGGCGCCTGTGGCGGGCTCCCTGGAGGAGTTGGAAGCCGTTCACGATTCCCAGATGCATCGCCTCGATCAGGGTGTGTATCGTGCTCCGCTGAAGCTCCGCCGCTTCCGCACCGTGCCGTACTTGCGTGCCGGCGTGCTGCCTCCCCGGTCCTACGCGGCCTTCGAGCTGCCTGAGGGGGTTGCCTTTCCCCAGCGAGGTGTGGCAAGGGCCGCTGCCATGCTGCGGTCGCTGACGTGCCGCCGCGAGTATCGTGACGACTTCAGCCGCCGTTTCCCCGGGCTCGACTCGGAGGTCTTTGTGGCAGGGCATGTTGGCGGCGGTGGACACAGCAGCGCCCGCTTCTCCTACGTACCTCTGCCGACCATCGGCCACAAACACGCGGACGGGCTGGTGCGGCGCTTCCTGGTGGTTGAGCCGTATGGCTTCCCAGGCGGCCCGGCTGACTGGGCCCAGCGCCGCCTTCTGGGGGCGACGCTCACCGATTCACAGGGCATTGAGCGAGGCGCACTGCTTGATCTGTGGCGGCCCCAGAGCCGTCGCATGCTGGCTGCCTACGTTGGGCAGGCCACGGAATGGTCCACCGTAACGCCCGTCGTGCTACCTGGGTACGACGACGGCAAGCATGCCAAGGCGCAGCTTCTCTTCCTCAAGGCGCTCGGACAAGCTGGGCTGCCTCACGCAGCGCTGAGCGATTTCACCCTGCGCAAAGCGCCGTACTGGCCTGGCTCAGAATCCCCGAACGAGCTCTTTGCCCCCAGCTATCTGCGCGGTTACTCGAGATGGCACATCGCGCTACGCTTCCGCGAGCCAGTTTCGGGTCCACTGACGATCGGCGCTGGGCGCCACGTGGGTCTGGGGCTCTTTGCAGCCGTGCCCGATCATGACCGCGACGCCTGACGACACCCTCGCGGCCGCACCCGAGTGCGTGCCGGCGCGCATGCTCAACGAGTTCGTCTATTGCCCGCGGCTGGCCTACATCGAATGGGTCCAAGGCGACTTCGTGGCGAGCTACGAGACCGTGGATGGCGCCTATCGGCATCGCGTGGTCGACGATGCGCGCGGCTCCTTGCCCGAGCAGGTGTCGGAGGACGAGACAATCCACGCCAGCTCCGTCTGGCTCTCCGCTCCGGACGAGCATCTCAGCGCCAAGATCGATCTGGTCGAAGGCCAGGGCGGCAAGGTCACCCCCATCGACTACAAGCGCAGCGCGCCGCCCGACGGCGGGGACGGCGTCTGGGACACGGACCGTGCCCAGCTATGCGCCCAGGCCATCGTGCTGCGCGCGAACGGCTACGAGTGCACGGAGGGCCTCGTCTACTACTGCTCGACAAAGCAGCGCGTGACCGTGGCATTCACCGAGCAGGTCGTGGCGTGGACCCGCACGGCCGTGGACGAGTTGCGCATCATGGCGACTGGCGGAGAGATGCCGCCGCCACTGCTCGACAGCGCCAAGTGCGTCCGCTGCTCGCTGGTGGGCGTGTGCCTTCCCGATGAAGTCAACCTGTTGACGGGGCGCGGCCAGACGGACGAGGAGGGGATCCGGCGGCTTCTGCCGGCCCGGGACGACGCGTTGCCCCTGTACGTCCAGCAGCAGGGCGCCCGCGTGTCCAAGCGAGGCGAGGTCTTCGAGGTATGGGCGGACGGGGCGCGGCGCGCCGAGTCGCGGGTCTTCGAGACCTCGCAGATCGCGCTGTTCGGCAATGTGCAGGTCACGACGCAGGCGCTGGCTACGGCGCTCGACCACGGCATCCCCGTGGTCTTCTTCTCCAGCGGGGGCTGGTTCAGGGGCGTCGCCGGCGGCCTCGGGCACAAGAACGCCGAGCTGCGCCTGGCGCAGTTCGGCGTGGCGCTCGACGAAGAGGCGAGCCTCGGCCTCGCACGCCAGTTCGTGCGCGCCAAGATCACGAACTCAAGGACGATCCTGCGGCGCAACGCACAGACGCCACCGCGCGACACGCTCGACGAGCTGGGCAGCCTCGCGCGTCGCGCAGAGAGCTCTGCCTCCGCCGAGGAGCTGCTCGGCATCGAGGGACGCGCGGGGCGCATCTACTACGGCGTTTTCACCAAGCTCTTCAAGGGTCGGACGGACGGGACGTTCGTCTTCGACTTCCGTGGTCGCAATCGCCGACCTCCGCTGGACCCTGTGAACGCCCTTCTGTCGTACGCCTACTCGCTCCTCGCCAAAGACCTGGCGGTCACCGCGGCGGCCGTCGGTCTGGACCCGTTTGTGGGCTTCTACCATCGGCCGCGGTACGGCCGTCCGGCCTTGGCGCTCGACCTCATGGAGGAGTTCCGCCCCATCGTCGCAGACTCCGTGGTGCTCTCTCTCATCAACAACGGCGCCTTGGGAGGGGGCGACTTCGTGCGGCGCGGGCCCGCCGTCGCCCTCACGCAGCCGGGGAGGCGCCGCTTCATCGCGGGGTACGAACAACGTTTGGACACGCTGGTGACGCATCCGCTGTTCGGCTACCGCGTGAGCTATCGCCGAATCTTCGAGGTGCAGACCAGACTGCTCGCCAGGCACTTGACGGGGGAGCTCGCCGCGTACCCCGGATTCACGACGAGATGATCGGTGAGCCAGGTGCGCACTCTGTACATCGTCACCTACGACGTCCGCGACGACAAGAGGCTGCGGAAGGTCTTCAAGCTCATGCGGGGGTACGGCGACCACCTGCAGTACTCGGTCTTTCGCTGCGAGCTCTCGGACCGTGAACGCGCGGAGCTCGTCGCGAAGCTCAGCGAGGTCATCGCCGCGACGGAAGACCAGGCGCTGTTCTTCCCGCTGGGACCCGCAGGCGGCGAGCGGGAGCAGCACGTGCATCACGTGGGGTTGCCCTACGAGCCCAGCTCGCGAGCGGCGACCATTGTCTGACCCAGGCGCGGACCTTGACAACCCGAGGAGAGGGCAGCTCCGCTGCGAGAGGTGAGGTGCGGAGTCCCGCACGCGTGGGCGCTCGCGCGCTGCCGAGCGCACCGGCTGCTGCCGGCTCGTCGTCAAAGTCGCGATCGTCGGATGCGGCAATGCGCTCATGAGCAGGGTTTTTTCGCGAGCCGACCGCAACCACGCGCAGGCTGATCGCGTCGTGCGCGTCCCAATCGGCATACCCTGGGGTCGACAGCCAGGGCACCCGTGAATGCCAGAGGTGTACAATCTCCCTGCATGCGAGCCGTCTCCACGCCCGAATGGGCGTGGCCCCATTGAAGCGTTGGCAGACCGAGCATGACGATTGCGCGTCCGGCAGTCTCCACGCCCGAATGGGCGTGGCCCCATTGAAGCAGGTTCGTGAGCGCGGACGTGAACTCGCCCGGCCCGTCTCCACGCCCGAATGGGCGTGGCCCCATTGAAGCTGGATCCGCCCGGCGTCAAGGTCTACCTGCTGCGCGTTGTCTCCACGCCCGAATGGGCGTGGCCCCATTGAAGCCGCATGCTCACGGCGAAGTGGCCGCAGGCGAACCTGTCTCCACGCCCGAATGGGCGTGGCCCCATTGAAGCGGCAGCGTCGTCAGCATGGCCGAGGCGGTCGGCTCCGTCTCCACGCCCGAATGGGCGTGGCCCCATTGAAGCCTGAAGTCCCATTCCAGCAACGCCGCCCAGATGTAGTCTCCACGCCCGAATGGGCGTGGCCCCATTGAAGCGAGGACGGCACCGGCGGCTACCTCTTCGGCTCTCCCCGTCTCCACGCCCGAATGGGCGTGGCCCCATTGAAGCCAGGGCAGACCTCCGCCACCGCTTCCGCCAGGAGCGCCCGTCTCCACGCCCGAATGGGCGTGGCCCCATTGAAGCGGTATCGCAGTTGCCGTGGTGCTCACACTCGGGGTGGTCTCCACGCCCGAATGGGCGTGGCCCCATTGAAGCACGACCGCAAGGGCCAGCCGGACATCGACGCGCTCAAGTCTCCACGCCCGAATGGGCGTGGCCCCATTGAAGCCAGTTCACTTGCTGGGCGCTCACGGCGTCATCGGCGTCTCCACGCCCGAATGGGCGTGGCCCCATTGAAGCAAGCGAGAGGCTCGCGGGACTGTCGAGATGGTGCGCGTCTCCACGCCCGAATGGGCGTGGCCCCATTGAAGCTAGGACGCGTCCGGCATCTTCATCTCAAGCTGCATGGTCTCCACGCCCGAATGGGCGTGGCCCCATTGAAGCAAGGCCTCCATCCGCCGCAACGTCAAGCGTGCCGAGTCTCCACGCCCGAATGGGCGTGGCCCCATTGAAGCGCGCTAGCACGCCAACGAATCGACCGGGGTAGTGCCGTCTCCACGCCCGAATGGGCGTGGCCCCATTGAAGCTCGAAGAGGCAGTCCTCGAAGAACACCGAGTACGCCGTCTCCACGCCCGAATGGGCGTGGCCCCATTGAAGCTCCACTGCGCCTGCAGGCTGTGCTTCGGCCCAAGCCGTCTCCACGCCCGAATGGGCGTGGCCCCATTGAAGCTCCATCCAGTCCACGCCGATTGTCAGCGCGTTCTTGTCTCCACGCCCGAATGGGCGTGGCCCCATTGAAGCAGCTGCAGCCACAGCCGCGCGCTCACCGACCCGGGGTCTCCACGCCCGAATGGGCGTGGCCCCATTGAAGCGTCATCCGCGGCCTCGTGCGCACACGCAAGGGCACGCGTCTCCACGCCCGAATGGGCGTGGCCCCATTGAAGCCAGTTGGCGATGGTCGGCAGCGGGATGACGTGCCAGGTCTCCACGCCCGAATGGGCGTGGCCCCATTGAAGCTCGGTCCGATCAGGGTCGCTGCCCTATCTTCTACGGGTCTCCACGCCCGAATGGGCGTGGCCCCATTGAAGCCACCACGAGCCGCTCCAGGACGCCGTGCGCCTCACCGTCTCCACGCCCGAATGGGCGTGGCCCCATTGAAGCGGGCTGAAGAATCCCACGTCGGCAGGACGCACGTCGCGTCTCCACGCCCGAATGGGCGTGGCCCCATTGAAGCCCCGTCATGGCCGCGTTGATGATGACCTGGCTGGCGCGTCTCCACGCCCGAATGGGCGTGGCCCCATTGAAGCCGCCAGTTCACCGGCCTGCGCAACGGCCTGCTTCTCGTCTCCACGCCCGAATGGGCGTGGCCCCATTGAAGCAGGACCGGCCCCACTGCCGCGCCGATAGCGCGCCCGTCTCCACGCCCGAATGGGCGTGGCCCCATTGAAGCTCGACCTCGTCGAGGATGCCGCCCTCGCCGCTCCAGGTCTCCACGCCCGAATGGGCGTGGCCCCATTGAAGCGAGTACCTGTCCGAGGAGAGGCCACTGCCCGGCGAGGTCTCCACGCCCGAATGGGCGTGGCCCCATTGAAGCCCGTCCACGTCGAGCCACACCACGGAGGCCGTGACCGTCTCCACGCCCGAATGGGCGTGGCCCCATTGAAGCAAACCCACGGGAAGTCCTGCGTCAGGTCCGACCGCGTCTCCACGCCCGAATGGGCGTGGCCCCATTGAAGCACGTTGTCGCCGACGATGGTGGACATGCTGCGCGCCGTCTCCACGCCCGAATGGGCGTGGCCCCATTGAAGCGGCAAGGGTGCCAGCCTCCCCATCTGGGGGCTCGGCTCGTCTCCACGCCCGAATGGGCGTGGCCCCATTGAAGCGCGCACGCCGGGCAGAGTGACGCCTGTGACAGCTCGGGTCTCCACGCCCGAATGGGCGTGGCCCCATTGAAGCACGCTCTCTTGCGTCGGCGTATTCTGGGCCAGTCCGAGTCTCCACGCCCGAATGGGCGTGGCCCCATTGAAGCACGTTCTGCTAGCTTTGTCCGGCGACCCCGCAGGGGGTCTCCACGCCCGAATGGGCGTGGCCCCATTGAAGCTGGATCGCTGTGTGGGACACCGTCAAGGCGCAGTTCGTCTCCACGCCCGAATGGGCGTGGCCCCATTGAAGCGGCGAAGTCGAGCAGTCCCTGCACCGCGCTGGCGAGGTCTCCACGCCCGAATGGGCGTGGCCCCATTGAAGCCGCGGGCACGCGCAGCAGTTCCTCTTCCGGCGTCTACGTCTCCACGCCCGAATGGGCGTGGCCCCATTGAAGCGTGATGTCCGCGACCTTCTGCCAGGCGAGGCGGATCGTCTCCACGCCCGAATGGGCGTGGCCCCATTGAAGCCCGTTCATGCGTGCAACAACAGCGGAGCCGGGGTTCCGTCTCCACGCCCGAATGGGCGTGGCCCCATTGAAGCAGCGCCGAGCTCAAGTTCTCCGCCACGACCGGCACGTCTCCACGCCCGAATGGGCGTGGCCCCATTGAAGCCGGACGCCGGCGTTCTCCTGCAGTGCCCGCCACACGTGTCTCCACGCCCGAATGGGCGCGGCCCCATTGAAGCCAGTCGTGCGCGCCGAGGAGCTCGTCGCACACGGGGCGTCTCCACGCCCGAATGGGCGTGGCCCCATTGAAGCCCGTTGTAGGTGAACGAGTAGCACGAGGCACAGTCAAGTCTCCACGCCCGAATGGGCGTGGCCCCATTGAAGCAAGCAGCGCTACATCGTCAGCAACGCCGACACCGCCGGTCTCCACGCCCGAATGGGCGTGGCCCCATTGAAGCCTGTCGAGGTCGACGCTCGTGCCCGTAACCAGCGCGTCTCCACGCCCGAATGGGCGTGGCCCCATTGAAGCTCGTATGAGGTCGCGGGGACCAGGATGACATCGTGCCGTCTCCACGCCCGAATGGGCGTGGCCCCATTGAAGCTCGGCGCGAGTGAGAAGTGACAGCGCATCGTCATGCCCGTCTCCACGCCCGAATGGGCGTGGCCCCATTGAAGCGGTGTCAGCGAGCGAGAGGAGGTCGCGAGGGTGGTCGGGTCTCCACGCCCGAATGGGCGTGGCCCCATTGAAGCGACAGCAACTGATCACTGCCGATGAGCCGCGTGACGAGCGGCGCGATGTCTTCTACCAAGCCGTGCGACTTCGCTTCGAGCAACACGCGCAGCGTGCCCCAGACCCGCAAGCCCGCGGCTGTGGCAGCCAGCGGAGCGCGCCGATGCGGTGCAGGTAAACCAGCCGCGAGGTGTTGAGGATGGCGTCAGCCACGGCTCTGCTCCAGATCGCGCAATTCGCCTTCGAGCGGGAACACCCGGTAACGACCCAGGTTGAGCAAGAGTTCGACGCGCGCCATGCCCGCCAGCTCGGCGGCGCGGCCCGACGAGAGGCGACCGAGCTCGTACAACTTGACGGCCGCCAGCATCAGTACCGCGCGGGCGAAGCCGGCTTCGTTGGTCTTCTCGGCGGCCGCACCTGCTCGGGCACGTTGATCGTGATCTGTCGCAGCGTCATCGCGCACACTCCTGGTCTGTGGCTGAACCCAGAATACCCTTTCGTGGGCGACGACGCCGAAGACCCGTTCCTCGAGCGTGTGATCGACGTGACCGGGAAGCGGCACGAGGACGGCGACACGAGAGGCGACGATCCAGAAGGCCCCCGGGCGGCTGTCAAGGCGTGGAGGGCAGCCGCCCGGGGGCCGACCGGCGCGGGCCGGGGTCGGCGCCCCGAGTGCGCGCTCAGAGCTGAAGCGTCACGTCACCGGAGTGGAACCGCCGGATCTGGCGCTGGGGCAGCTCCACGAGCAGGGCGCCGCGCTCGTCGATGCCGGCGGCGCGGCCGGCGACCGGGCCTTCGCGGGTCTGCACGCTCACGCCCTTGCTGAGCAGGTAGTCGCGGCGGCGGAAGTCGCTGAGCGCGGGCTCGAAACCGTCGGCGACCGCCTCGGCGTAGTGCGCGTCGAGGGCGAGCAGCAGGCGGGCGAGCAGCTCGCTTCTGTCGATGGGCTCCCCGCCGGCGATCTTGAGCGACGTCGCCGTGCGCCGCAGCGCCACGGGCAGCTCGCTGTACTCGGTGTTGACGTTGATGCCGATGCCGACCACCACCCAGTCGACCTCGTCCTGCTCGCCGGCGACCTCCAGCAGGATGCCGCCGACCTTGCGGTCGCCGATGAAGAGGTCGTTGGGCCACTTGATCCTGATGGGCGCCGCGGCCAGCGACTCGATGGCCTCGGCGGCTGCGCAGGCGGCCACCAGCGTGAGCATGTGGACCTCGCTCATCGGCAGGGCGGGCCGCAGAAGCACCGAGAAGAGGAGGCCCTTGCCGGCCGGCGAGGTCCAGCGGCGGCCGAGCCGCCCGCGCCCCGCGGTCTGCGCCTCGGCGATCACCACGGCGCCTTCGGGGGCGCCGCTGTTCGCCAGGGTCTTGGCCTCGACGTTGGTCGATTCGATCTCGTCGTAGTAGCGGTACGAGCCGCCGAACCGGCTGCCCTCCGTGCGGTCGGTGAGGTGGCCCATGGAGAGCCGGCAGGGCTCGTCCTCGAGGCGGTAGCCGCGCCGCGAGACGCCGAGGATGCTGTAGCCCCGCGAGCGCAGCGACTTGACGTGCTTGTGTACGGCGTTGCGCGAGATGCCCAGCGCGGCGCTCATGGCCTCGCCCGAGACGAAGCCGGGGCTGCCGCGGAGGATGTCGATGACCGTCTTCTTGCGCTGGCTCATGTGGTTCGATTCGATGTAGACAACGGCTGTGGGCGCTTCCATCGTGTCTCCTTGCTGGACCCTGTCGGTGCGGGTGCAGGCTAACGGGAGACGCGCCGCGGTGAATCATACCCAGGGTGTGGTTCGCGCATCCCGCCGGGTGGAGATGCGCTCCGCAGCCTCAGGGACGGTCGCGGGGATGCCCGGTGGCTTCCTTGAAGGCCAGGATGGCCGCGACGCGGTTCTGCACGCCCAGCTTGCTGAAGATGTGATTGACGTGCGTCTTCACCGTCGTGAGTGAGACGAAGAGCTCAGCCGCGATCTCCTGGTTGCGCCGCCCCTCGGCCATCAGCCGAAGCACCTGGCGCTCCCGTTTCGTGAGATCGGGGAAGACCGGCCCGGGCACGAAGGCCACTCCGGGGCGCTGCTCCAGGGCGGTCTCGACGGCTCGCGCCAGGGCGCCGCCGCGGATGCCCTGGGTCGCGGCGAGGACGCGGGCGAGCACGTCGTCGGAGGCCCGTTTCGCGGCAGCCCGGATCGCCGGTACGGCCGCCGCCGGGCTGTCCGCGACCAGCGCCTCGACCAGCCCGGCGAAGCCCCAGTGGCTGGCCAGGGCGCCCATGAGGCGTTGCGCGAGATCCGCTGACGGCGCCTTCGCCAGAGCGAGCGCCGCGACCGCGGGTCTGGGGCACAGCTCCTGCGCCAGGAGGTGGAGGTGCCCCAGCTCGAGCTGGCGGGGCACGCAATCTCGCAGCAGCTTCGCGCTCAGCTCGCCGTCGCCCGTCGTCTGAGCGACGATGGCGGCGTAGAGTCGCGCCTTCTGAGCGACGAACGAAAGGCCGGCGCCGGAGGCGCGGCGTGAGACGGCCAGAAGCTGCGACGTGTCGCTGTCACCGAGCAGCGCCCGGAGGTACAGAAGATTCGCCTGCGAGTTGAGGGCGATGTACGGGTCTCTCTCGAAGGCTACGCTCTCGGCGGCCGCGGTGCATGGAGCCAGCGCCGCCTCGAGGTCGCCGGCGCGGCGTAGCAGCGTGGCTTCGTGGCTCAGCCCGAAGGCCATCAAGGTGGGCTCCTCGGCGAAGGCCGTTCCATCCATGGCCCTGCGGACGATCGTGAGGCCCTCGGCGGCGTGCCCCTGGGCGCCCTTGAGCAGGCCGATGTTGACCGCGACCATGTCGGCGGTGGGCGTGTAGCCGAAGCGCTCGGCCACCGCGCACGCCTGCTCGAAGAGCGCCAGGGCCGCGGAGTAGTCGCCGAGCCCCAGTTCAACCAGACCGCTCGTGTTGAGGATGGTGGCCCTGACCGCACCGGAGGTGTCCGCGGGCCGAGGGGCGGGCAGCGCAGCCCGCGCCGCCCGGAAATCCCCCCTGTAGTACGCCGCGTGCGCGCGAAGCGCCCTCGCGCGGATCTGCTCGGCGGGGGTGGCGCGGTCAGCCACGGCGTCGGCGGCCGTGAAGGCGGCCTCCGCGGCGTCCCAGCGGCGCATGTCGAGGGCCGCGGAGCCGAGGCTGAGGAGCGTGTGCATCTTCTGCTGGTCGGTCTGCGCGTGCGCGAGGGCGGCCTCGCAGGCGCGCGCGGCCGCGGCGGTGTCCCCCTGCCAGAAGAGCGCGCACTCCCGCATGGACAGCGCGTGGTACAGGCCCCACTCGTCCTCGGCGGCTGCGCACGCGTGCACGGCCTGGTCGATCTCGCGGAGCGCTGCGGGATAGTCGCCGTCGCGGCTGCGAAGCTGCCCCGCGATGAGCCTCGCCCACGGCGCGGCGGCGCCTGACTCCGCCGGCAGCCTGCCCAGCCAGGAGCGCAGCCTCTCGCTGGGCAGGCTCTCCAGCCCGGCTTCGCCGCCGCGGGCGACCGCGGCGAGGGCGTCCAGCGGCTGGTTGGCGTTGAGGTAGAGCTCCACCGCCATCTCCGCCTCGCCGACATCCTCGAGCGCGGCCGCCGTCTCGTGCTGCAGGCGGCGGAACGCCGGCTCGCCCTCTTCCTGCAGGTATCTGTGCCTCAGGAAGTCGCGGAAGAGGTAGTGGTAGCGGTATGCGCCCTCCTCGCCGGTGGCGAAGGTGAACACGCGGTTGGCCGCGAGGTGCGCGAGGTAGCGGTGCGCCGCGTCCGTGCCGGCGAGCCGGTTGGCCAGCTTGGCGGTGATGGTCTCGAGGCAGCACGTGCGCTTGAGAAAGGCGCGCGTGGGCTCGTCCTCGTGGCGGTACACCTGCTCCGCGAGGTAGGAGTAGATGTCCTGCTTGAGGCGGGGGTCGGCGAGGGCCAGCTCCAGCGAGCCGAGGTCGAGCCACTCGAGGGCCAGACCGGCGAGCACGATGCTCGCCGGCCAGCCCTCGGTGAGCGCGACCAGGCGCTCGATGTGCGCGCGGCGCGGCCGGCGGCCGCTGCGCGCCGCGAGCACCGCCACGGCCTGGTCGGCGTCGAAGCGCAGAGCCTCGGCGCCTATCACGGCGACGTCGCCGGCGAGACGCATGCGGTTCACCGAAAAGGCGGGGTCGTAGCGCGTGAGCACGATGAAACGCAGGCTCGCCGGGAGATCGGCCAGCAGGTAGTCCAGGGTGCGATCGAGCTCCGCGGACTCGGCGGCCTCGTGGTAGTCGTCGAGGACGATGTGTACGTCTCGGTCGACCCTGCGCTCGCACTCCGCGACAAACAGCGCCCGCATGTGCTCGCTGGGGAAGGGGGTCTCGGCGGTGGTCCGCAGGCGTTCGCGGATCGCGTCGCCGAAATCCGCGAAGCGCTCTCTGAGGGCTTCGGTGAGCGCCGCGAGAAAGACGACGGGGTCGCGGTCGAGGACGTCCAGCTTGTACCAGACGCTGTGGATGCCGAGGCGCTCGATGGCCGCCGCGGCGACCGTGGTCTTGCCGTAACCGGCGGGCGCGCAGAACAGCGTCAGCCGCCGCCGTGTGGCCTGCCTGAGGTCGGCGAGCGTGTCGGGGCGCAGCACGACGCCGTCCATGCGTGGACGCGCGAGCTTCGCCGCGACGGGGCTTGGTGTGAGCGACCCTGTACTCAACCTGCGTGACCTCGGATGCCGGGGGAGCCGTAGCCGAAGGGCCGCAGAACTATAGCAGGGGGGCCGCCGGAGAGGGCGTCGAAATGGGCCTGGGATGGTTGACGTTTCGGCGGGGCGGCACGATCGGCCCAGCCCGGCGGCGGCGGCGCGCTCGACGGCCGCGGCGGGCGTCTTCGCCCGCCGCACCCCGTCCAGCCGGCCGCCCTCTGGCGACGGACCCAGCACGCCCGCCTCGTAGCGGATCGCCCTCAGCTTCGCGTGCTTGGGCGCGCCGTTGACCACCTCGGCGCTCACCTTGGCGCCGGGGCGCAGGCGCTTCAGCGGGGAGGCCGGGTAGGTCGTGGAACTGACGGTGAAGGCCAGGCCGCCGCCCTTGGCCGCCCCGTCCGAAGTGGGCGGGCGGGTCACAAGCGGCGCCGTCATGGTCAGGCCGTCGAGGCCGATCGCCGGGTCGGGGTCGGCCGCGTAGGCGACGCTCTTGAGCTCCGCGCCCGTGGCCACACCGTAGGCCGCCATGCCGCGCACCGGCTTGCCGGGGCCCAGGGTGCGCGCTTCAAAGGCGGCGCCGCGCAGGTTGCGGATCGTCAGGTCGATGCTCACGTGAGCGTTCGTGGGCGACGCCGTGCTGCGCACGTCGCGTCTGCGGTGGTGATCTCCGACGAGGTCCTGACGGAGCGCGCGGGTCGCGCGCCTGCGCGCGCGCCTGCGTGCACGCGCCTGCACGCGCCTGCACGCGCCTGCACGCGCCTGCACGCGCCTGCGCAGCCTGAGTGAGATCCCCATGATCCACCCGCGCTCCGGCCTGCCTGCGGCGCGCCCGCGCGCGCCGACTCGCAGGCGACCGTGCGCAAGCGCTCAAACGCATGCCCCGGACCGCCTCTGCCTCACGGTCTGCCTCACGGGCGCGAGTGCGACTGGATCGCGCCGCCGCCGCCCGACGCAGCGGAGACGCGGGGCGGCCCTCCGAGAGGATGCCCGCCGATTCAAGTCTGCCGTCCCCACTGTCGACAAGGATATGCAAGAAGGACCGAGCTCCCGCCCGCAGACAAGGCGCTGCGCGCTTGCGCGGCGCCCGCCGTCTGCGCGCGGGGACGCCGCGCAGCGGGGCGCTCCGTGCCCTGCGCGGCTCGCTCAAGCTGCGTCTCGCGCGCGTCGCCGTCGCGGCAAGGCGCATGACTGCCGAGCCATTCCATGCCGTCCCCCGTCAGGCGTCGCTTCGCAGTCCGTGTGGCCGCAGTAGGACCGCAGTAGGACCGCAGTAGGACCGCAGTCGACTCGAAGAGGCTAGCCTGACCAGCCTCGGGGGGGGGGGATAGTCAGGATCGACCCCGTAGAAGGCGCCGGGATCGCTGACCGACTTCCCCCGCCTGACAAGCATGCCCTTTTCGACAAGGTGTGCGAGCGCTCTCTGGATGTGCCGTCGATCCATGTGGAGTGCTTCGACCAGGTCGCCGGCCTTTGCCGTCTCATCCCGATACACGACTTCGAGCACGGACTTCTGCACAGCGGTCAGTTCCTGGAGCGCATGTTCGGGGTACTTCTCGCGTAGCTGGACACGAGACTGACTGGCAGTGGCGGTGTAGTAGGCCGCTCCTCGTGCGCCGTGCTGAGTGAGCAAGCTCCTGGATCTTGCCTTCCACCTCTTCTGAGTGGATGTACACGGGGCCTGAGCCGGGGTGTGCGATGGACTTGCCGGGATGGACGAGCTCTCGTACCAGCGGGCGCCTGCCGCAGCCTGAACGTAGCTCTGCACTCCAGGAGGTCGAGAGGCTGGCGACGGAGGTCGCGCTGCTCACAGGGCAAGGGCCGCCACCCGGCTTGCCGCTGCTCTGCATCGGCGGCGGCTTCGCGCAGACCGACTTCGCGCCGGAGCCGCTGGCTCAGTAGGTCGTCGCCGCGCGCGTAGAGAACGTAAACCCATCGCGTGACCATCCCCCTCCCTCCGGTTGCGCGTTCAGCCTGGGGATCGACGAGCGGCGAGAAGGCGGACACGGCGCGCCGCACGCGCCGCAGCCGTGGCGGCCGGGGGAGCCGCCGCGGCGGGGTAGTACTGTGAGGGAAGATAAGGAATCCCGGCGAATCCTTATCTTCCCCCCGGCAACCGAGCCTGCGAACGGCCGTACGCGACCCGACAATCAAGGAATCCTTGTCTTCCCTTTTCGTACTACCCCGCGCGCCGGGGCCGCCGCGGTCGCCGCCGCGGCGGGGTCGCCGCGACCGCCGGGCGCGCCCGGCGGAGGCGCTGCCGGCTGTGCACCCACCGCGCCCCATTCGTGGATTACCGGCGCCTGAGCGACGGGGATGGTCATGACCCAGCGAAGCTTGCGTCGCCTTCTGCGCCGCCCTACGCTGCTCAAAGACTCCGCAGGAGCTGTCGTTCCGGTCTTGAGCGTTGTGAGGAGTGGTCGATAATGGTAGCGTTGAACGCGATAGTTGACGATGTCGTCACAGCGAGGCCGTGCATGACTCAGGTCAAACTCTCGAGCAAGTACCAGATCGTGATCCCGCACGAAGTGCGCAAGCAGCTCGACCTCCAGCCGGGGCAGGCCTTCCAGGTCTGGGCGCTCGACGGACAGGTCGTGGCCGTGCCGGTGAGGCCACTGAGCGAGGCGTTCGGGATGTTCCCCGGTCTCGACACCAGCGATCCGCGCGACCACGAGGATCGGCTGTGATCCTGGTCGATTCGTGCGGCTGGCTCGAGCTGCTCGCGTCTTCACCGCTGGGCGAGGCGTACCGCCCGGCTCTGGCCAAGGCCGACGAGCTCCTCGTCCCCACGGTGTGCCTGCTTGAAGTCGGGCGCCGACTGCTCACATGGAGCGGCGAGGCCGCCTCCGCGGCAGGCGTCGCCGTCATGTCCCAAGCCACCGTCGTGCCACTCGATGCCGCCCTCGCTCTCGAGGCCGCGCGTCTTGGCCCGGCCACCGCACTACCGTGTGCCGACAGCATCATCTACGCCACCGCGCTTCATCACGGCGCTGAGCTCTGGACTCACGATGCCCACTTCCGCGAGCTGCCTGGGGTGCGGTTCATCGCGGCTCCGCCGCCGGCCACCGCGGAGATCCCACGGGGGTAGCCGCTCGCCACCCACTCAATTCACGTATGAATCTGCACTTTTGTACAAGACTCACGCGATTTGAGTGCCCTGCACGCGAACGCCTGCCGTCAGCGGAGCCGACCTGTGAGGGGCGGCGACGAGGCGCTGCGCGACCCTGGTGAGCTGCCGGCGCCCGCCGCGGCGTCGGACGAGCGTCTGCTGGTATCGTATCTGGGCAACGAAGGAGGTGTTCGTAGTGCTCACACAAGGAATCAGCTCTGATCCGGCCGTGATGACGGGCAAGCCCGTCGTCGGGGACACCCGCATCACGGTCGAGAGCATCCTCGAGGAGCTTGGCGCCGGCCAGACCATCGAGCAGCTCCTGGAGGCGCATCCGCGCCTCACGCGCGAAGGCGTGCTTGCCGCCGTGCGATTCGCGGCTGAAGCGCTGCGCGCGGACGTCGCCTATCCGCTCTCCACGTCCGTGGCGTGAGGCTGCTCGCCGACGAGGACATCGGCGAGCTCGTGTACCGTCTGCGCAAGGTGGCCCACGGCGTCCTGCTCGTGCGAATCCGATCGCCCCTGTAGGCCGCTCAGTCAGGCGGGGCCTGGAGCCGCCGGCGTCTGGAGCCGCCGGCGCGAGCTCCTCGGCTGCCTCGCCCTCCTCCCTCAGAGGTCGGCCGGTCGCACAGGTAGTGATCATGTGCGGTGGCTGCCTGTGGTGCATCGATCGACCATGCCGGCGTTCAACGCCCCGGACATCGATGTCGCGGCTCCCGACAGCCTCCCTCACGCACGTACCCGCCCGCCGCCGGCCACCGCCACGGGCTGCCGGCCGACGTGGCGCAGAGCGCCTGCAGCGGCGTGACTCAGACGTCGTCGGCAACCCTCGATGGCCCCATGGAGATCGGTCAGCAGCTCCGCGAACGGAGGCGCGGCGCGCGGCTGAGTGGTTGTCCGTCTGCACGCGCTGCTTGGGCGCGTCCCCCCGGACGAGCTACCGCCGCGCGAGCTACCGCCGCGCGAGCTTCAGACCGGCCACGTCTCGTGAATGCTCGTCCCGAGAGATCACGGGGAGGCCATCCAGATGTCGTTCTCAGGAAGAGGGCGTCCCCTTGGGCCTTCTGGACCCCAAGGCCAAGGCGAAGTCCAGGACCTGCCGCTTCTGGTCCGGCGCCATGATCTCAAGCTGCCTGAGCAACTCCTCATCCACGGTGCGAATACCCACGGTTCCTCCTCTCAGCGAACCAGGACTCCCCTGAGTGTACCGCGGCAACGCGGTGGACTCCAACCTGGCGAAGCGGGAAGAGGCAGACAATCTGCTGGATGCTCTCGGGCCAGTCGCCGCGATAGCCCTGGCGGTGGATCCGGTACCATGACCATCCCTTTCCGTCGCTCCTGACGGAGCGGGATACGCGCTGGGCATCTGGATGACATCCGGGCTGATCCAGACGTCGCTGCCCTTCTCCTCGCCGAAGACGGTGACTCGCGGTCTGCCGAGCTCGTCGGGCGCCGAGCGACGGCGGTAGCGCAGCGGGCGCGAGTAGACCTGCACGCCTTGCGCCTGCCGGCGGCGCGTCATGCTCGCGCCGGCATCGACACCTCGCGCACAGTCATCGCGGCCAGGCCTCGCGCCTCCCCTTGCTTCACCTGTCGTGCCCAGCTACCCTGCGGTGGGAGGCGTGTGGATTAGTCTAATGCAGAGTAGACTAAGCGCGGGCAGCGCACACACCGCACGGAGGCGCACGATGGACGATCGCTTCGTCGACAGAGAAGACGAGCTGGCCCAGCTCGAGCGCGCCTGGGCGTCGGGCAAGGCCGAGCTGTTTGTGGTCTACGGCCGTCGCCGAGTCGGCAAGACGGCCTTGCTGCGGCAGTTCGCGCAGGGCAAGCCGGGAGTGTACTGGGTGGCCGCCATCACTTCCGCGGCCACCTTGCGCCGCTCCTTCACCCAGGCGCTGGAGGGCGAGCATGCGGCCTTCGCCTACGACGACTGGCGCAGCGCCTTCCTCGCCGCCCGCGGTGACCCGGGTACGCGCCGGCTGCTCGTGATCGACGAGTATCCCTACCTGGCCGGCGCGGTCACGGGCGTGGGCGCCGTGCTGCAGGCCGTGTGGGACGAGGTCCTCGAAGGCTCACGGCTCATGGTCGTCCTCTGCGGCTCCCACATCGGCATGATGGAGCGCGAGGCCGTCTCCTACCGCGCTCCGCTCTTCGGTCGGCGCACCGGGCAGATCCGCCTGCGGCCGCTGCCCCCTGGGGCGTGGCGGCCATGCTGCCGGGCTACAGTGCCGCCGCGGTGGTCGAGACGCTCGCCACGCTGGGCGGCGTGCCCGCGTACCTGCGGATGCTCGAGCAGGACCGCTCCATCGTCGACAATCTCGAGCGTCTGGCGCTGGATCCCAACGGCGTGCTTCATCAGGAGCCGGTCTTCCTGCTGCGCGAGGAGCTTCATGAGCCGCGCAGCTACTTCGCCCTGCTGCAGGCCATCGCCGCGGGTAACACCAGGCTCAACGAGATCGCCCAGGCGGCGGGCGTCGAGCGCTCGCCGGCTTCGCGCTACCTGGCGACGCTCATCGACCTGGGCGTCGTGGAACGCACGGTGCCCGTCACCGAGCTCCATCCCGAGAAGAGCCGTAAAGGTATGTACATCGTCGCCGACGGCTTTCTGCGCTTCTGGTTCCGCTTCGTGGCTCCGTACGGATCGCTGCTGGCCACCGGTCAGACGCAGGCGGTGCGCGACCGGCTCGACAGCGGCTTGGCCGGTTTCGTGGCGCCGCTGTTCGAGCAGCTCTCGCGGGAGTGGATCGTGCGCGCCGGCTCCGCGGGCGCGCTGCCTCTGACCCTGCGGGCCGTGGGCCGCTGGTGGACCCGGCAAGCCGAGATCGACGTGGTGGCTCTGGGCGAAGAGGGCGTGCTGCTGGGGGAGTGCAAATGGAGCACGCGGCCGGTCGGCCGGGACGTGCTGAACGCCCTGCGCGCGCGCGGCGAACTGTTTCGCGGCGCGACCGGCATGGGGCAAGACGAGCCGCTGCGGATGGCGCTCTTCTCGAGGTCCGGCTTCACGCCGGATCTGCTCGCGGAAGCCACGGCCGAGAGCGTGCTGCTCGTGACGGCCGAGGACGTGGTCGTCGCCTCGGCCCTGACGCCGCCTCGGCCCTGACGCCGCCGCCGACCGGCCGGGCGGACTCCCGCCTGCCGCCGCCGTTCAACCAAGACCACGCTGCGTGCGACGACCTCGCCCGCCGATCCCTCAGGCCCACCGTCCCTCTTCACCCTGCGCCGCCCCGAGCTCCGGGACGGCAGGGCGGGGGAGAGGATCGTCGCCGGGATCGCCGAGTGGTTCGCCTGGCGCCAGGCAGGAGGGGTGCGAAGTTCGACGGACACCGCGCGCGCCCGTAGAATGTAGTCTCCATTCCAGGGACCATGCGGGGGCCGCGTTATGCGCCACGAGTTCACAGCCGTGTTCGAACGCGACGAAGACTGGGTGATCGCCTACTCCCCTGAGATGCCGGGCGCAAACGGCCAGGGCCGCACCAAGAACGAGGCGCGAGAAAGCCTTCAGCAA
>Ga0247842_10002958_pt1 | contig 23881 bp, 15 predicted proteins | sample LaCruzMarch2015__3_FD_192411 | JGI IMG/M metagenome (GOLD analysis project Ga0247842, IMG submission 192411) | Freshwater microbial communities from meromictic Lake La Cruz, Castile-La Mancha, Spain - LaCruzMarch2015_19m | ecosystem: Environmental > Aquatic > Freshwater > Lake | place: Spain...
GTTGAACGCAATGGTCTGACCGGCGGCCGAAACGGTCAGGGTCCCGTCTACGAAGCTGAAGGTGTAGTTGGCCGCCGCAAGGGTCCCGGCGGTTATCGTGATGGGGTAGGCGCCCGCCGCACTGGCCGCCGTGGCCGTCGTGGCAAGCGCGGGGCTCCCGCTGAGCGCCGAAGCCGTATCCCCGTTCACAAAGCCGCTCGGCGTGTAGGTCAGCGCGGGGTTGGCCGCATTGTAGGCCCGGCTCTTGTTGTCGGCCGTCACGGTCAGCGTGGTGGCAGTTTCATACCGGAAGACCGTACCGCTCCCAGTGCCCGAGTAAACGTTCCTGCCGTCGGCGCTGACGGCCAGCGCCGTGATGACCCGGTTGCCGAGGCCGGTCGCAAAGGGCCCGCTGCCGGTCCATGTGTTGACGGCGGCATGCGCGGGCACGGCCGCACGGAAGAGCAGCAGGGCCAGGAAGCAGAGGGAGAAGAGCGCCGCATGGCCCCGGCGCCCCCGCGCCTGTGCCCGCCCCCGCGCGGGGGTCTGCGGCTGCCTGTCGACCCTCGTCTTGCTCTGCGCCTCAATGCACTGCGAACGGTTCATCTCGTTTCTTCCCGCTCAGTTCGGCAGCCCCGTGTTTCTCTCGGCCCAGGTTGCGCAACTGTCGCTGCTCACGAACACCCCCGCCTCGGTGCCGGCATAGAGCTTGCCGGCGGCATCGATGGTCAGCGAGACGATGTTCTGATTGGCCGGCTGCGAGGCGCAGGCGCTCCAGTTTAAGCCGCTGTTCGTGCTCCTGTACACCCCGCCGCCGTAGGTGGCGGCGTAGAGTATCGTGCCGTCGCCCGGCTTGATCACCACCGCCTTGACCCGCGTGTTCGCCGGCTGCATCGCCCCCGGATTCCAGGTGACGCCGCTGTCCGTGCTCTTGTAGATGCCCGCCCCGTCCATCGCCGTGTAGAGCGTTGCAGGCGCGGCCGGGTCGATGGCGATGCTGCCGGCGGCTATCGTACCGATGCCGCTGAGGGTGGCGGAGGGGGACTGTGACGGATCTGCGATAGTAGTGGTCTTAAAGAATGTATAATATCCACGGCACTCGATTTTCGTTGTGACCGATGTATTGTAACTGCTGCTCGAAGTCTGCCGCACCTTCACCATATAGGGATCTAAACTATGAGCAGCATAACTGTATGGTGCTGTGGCCAGTGTGGTCCAGGCGCCGTTCTGGTGGATCAGCAGTTCTCCGTTATCAACAGTGAAACCCATAGTGTCATTTGTAGGGCAAATGCTCGGAATGGGGACCGCGTTCGATTCGACCACTGTCGAGAGCGGCGCGTTGATCTGCGTGTCGAACACTGAGCCGGAAGGAAAGTTTGCCGCGCCGGTGGTGGTGACAGTGAGGAGGGCGTTGCGTTGGCCGGAAGCGGCCGGGGTAAAGGCGGTCGTGATGCTGCAGCTCCCGCCGGCCGCCACCTGAGAGCCTGGGGCGCAGCTCCCCCCCACTACGGCGAAGTCGGCGCTGTTGGCGCCGCTCAGCGCGATGTTTGCCAGGGTCAGGGGGATCATCGCAGGGTTGGCAAAGATGAAGGCGGCCTGCGCCGAAGCCGTGGCGCCGACGGGGACGCCGCCGAAATCGAGGCCAACCGGGGCAAGGAGACCGCCGGACTGGATCGTTTCGCAGCAGGCGCCGCTCCTCCCCGGAGCGCAGAAGCATGTCCCCGAAAAGCCAAGGGAGGAGCAGACCCCGGCCGGAGCCACACAGTTGTCCGGTATTGCACCGCCGGCAACTGCTCCACAACTCGTTGTTCCGCAAAATGTCGGATTCAGGCACTCCTGCCCCGCCCATCCGTCATAACACATACAGTGGTCCGGCTGTACGCACCGGCCCTGCGTAGGGCCGCCGCACGCAGCGTCGCCGATCTTCTGATAGCAGACGTACGCCAGGGCCGCGCCGGGCGCAAAGAGGGCGCCGGCCAGCAGCAGGCCGAGCAGCAGGGGGAACAGGAAAATGGTTGCGCGTGGCTTCATGGTGCGACCTCCGTTAACGGACCCGCTTATTCATTCCGCTTCTATCAATCGGACGATCATTCCCCGGTCGTCAGATTTTCCCTATCGGAATACCTCCATTCAATTCCCATTATACCGCCGCCGGTGTGCGTGTTATTACTCCGGCAATGAAACATATACAATGTCATGCCGGACTTGATCCGGCATCCAGTCTAATTCATTCCGGATTCCGGCTTTCGCCGGAATGACGACTTGGGGATGTATTGTTGCTGAATTAATGTCGTAGCACAAACAACGGCGGCGGTCAAACCCGAAGGAGGCTGCCATGAATCCGGTCAATTGGTTCGAAATCGCCCATTGACCTTCCCCTCATGTCATGCCGCCCGCTTACGGTCGAAGAGGAGATCCCGATGGCGGATCTCATTTCTTGATGAACAGGCTCTCGTCAAGGCCGGTATTGACTCGCCAGTCGCCGTAGGCGATATGGATATCCCCCTCTCCGGATATCTCGTCGAGCCGGCCCATGCCTCCGGAAAAAGGATTGTCTTTTGTAATCAATGAGGAAGCGTCGGGGCTCTGTCCCCCTTCGGGAAAGGTGAGATGGACATGGACGTTTTCCGGCAGCAGCCATTTCCCGGCCCCTTGCGCAACGGTCCCGTAGGAGAGTTTCACCAACGTTTTTGTCCCCCGGAAGGAGAGGTTCTCCATCTGGAGTATCCGCCCGGGGACACCCCCAACCCACACGTTGTAATACCGGACCGGGGTTTTGGTGTCGAGGGGTTCCACCCGGTACAGGTCTGCCCGGGTTCCGCCCAGGTTCTCGGTCCGCTGGTAGGTGATCCGGTTTTTCTCCGGATCGAATTGGGAAGGGTTGAAGACGCCGCTGTTGCGGGGAATCGGCGCAAAGCTCTTCGTTTCGATATGGAACCGGTCGGGCTTCTTGAAGTAGAGGGTGGCGGTAAAATCCGGCACCCGGATGGTCGGCAAGTTGACCTTGGCGTGGATTTTTACGGTATAGTCGTTCAGGTTCCGATAGGGCTTCACCAGTTCGGCAAAGACCTGCCGGGGATCGGGTCCGGGCGTTGCACCGGGCGTCCCCTGGGCCGGCGCCGCCGCCGGGTGAAAAAGGAGGGTTGCCAGGATGATTCCGCTCACGATCGTTTGGAATTTCATTTACGAAAGAATGTCCTTTCTGGCGAAATAGATCATCGCGGCCAGGAAAAAGGCAACCATGAAGCCGGTCAGGATCAGCACATTCGTCCGGATCATATCCCAGGGAATCGGATCGTCGAACACCTTTTGCCAGGCATCGAAATAGTTGACGAACAGGTACGGGCGGATCGCCTGAAACAGCTCGAACGGCAGGGTGATGATAATGATGCTGACGATGATCACCGCCATCGTGGCAATGATCGGACCGATGGAGTTATCGGTCAATGCCGAAAAGAAAAAGCAGATGGAGGAGACGACGAACATCGCCAGGGTGGCCAGGCCGTAGGCCATCAGGAAATGATAGGGCAGCTGCGCCTCCGGGATGACGAGGATTCCCCGGCGGATGATCAGCAGATCGCCGCTGCCGAAGGCCGCAAGCGACAGGCCGAGCGTCAGCCCGCCGATGAAGAGGACCATGACCGCGGTGTAGATCAGCGTGACGATGAACTTGGCCGCGATGATCCGGTTCCGGGAGACCGCGTGCGTGAGCAGAAACCGGAAGGTGCCGGCATTTCCCTCGCCGGCGATCTGGTCTCCCGCCACGATGGTCAGCACGATCGGGATATGCACCCAGAGGGCGCCCATGAAGAAAAAGCCGAAGAACCAGCCGTTGAGGACGTTCCCGCCGATCACGAAGTCGTTTTGCAAGAGCGAAAGGAGATGCCTTTCAAAGGACTGCTGTCCGCCCAGTTTCAGCCCCGCCACCACCAGCGGGACAATGACGCCGAAGGCGACGAAACCGATATAGGTGCGCCAGCGGGTAAACGTCTTGATCAGTTCAAACCGGACGAGATGCATCATCGCATTTTTGATCCTTCCATTTTTCCATCATCCCCGATTCTCAGGTTTCGCGCCCTTCGATCAGGTTCAGAAAATAATTTTCCAGGGTCCGCCGGGGCACGAGGGCGTTCACGCCGAAGCCGGCTTTAACCAGTTGCCGGTTGAGCTCCGGGATAAGTTCTAGATCCAAATCCACGAGGATGCCGTCGCTGTGGATGGCCGCGGACCGATAGGCATCGTTCGCCCGGAGAAACCGCAGAGCCTCTTCCGGATGGTCCGTCTTGACCAGCACGGCCGACTCTCCCCGTTTCAGGAGGTCCTGGACGCTCCCCTCCACGCGCAGTTTTCCCTGGTGAATGATCGCCATCCGGTTTGCGATCAGCTCGACCTCATAGAGCAGGTGGGATGACAGGAAGACGGTCACCCCCCGTTCGCGGGCCAATTCCAGGATCAGCTCCCGCACCTCCTTCATCCCCTGCGGATCGAGACCGGTCGTGGGCTCGTCGAGAATCACCAACTGCGGTTCGTTGAGCAGGATCAGGGCCAGGCCGAGGCGCTGGTTCATCCCGTGGGAATAGGTCTTCACGGGGTCGTTTGCGCGGTCGGCGAGCCCGACCCGCTCCATCTGTTCCATGATTTGCCGGCGGGTCACGGGCTTCTGCAGCCCCCCCCAGGATCTCCAGGTTGCGCAGCGCGGAGAGGTGACCGTAGAACGCCGGCTTCTCCACCACGGCCCCCACCTTTGTAAGCGCCCGGTGACCGGCCTTTTTCAGCGACGTCCCGAAGATCTCCACGTCTCCTTCCAGGGGATAGACGAGATGCAGGATCATCCGGATCGTGGTGCTTTTCCCCGCGCCGTTGGGACCCAGGAATCCAAAGACATCGCCCCGCCGGACCTCGATGTTCAAATGGTCCACGGCCAATCTGTTTTTGTAGCGCTTGGTCAGATCAATGGTGCGCAGAACGATATCGGACATCTGGCCTACGGCCCTCCCGATTCATTGAAGGGGGATCTTCTTCATTTTCATTGATCATAAATATACTGGATTAAAAGAGGGTTATCAAGCATTTCATCAAGGACTTGCCCCGCCTTTCTTGCATCGAACCCCGGTGTATGATAGCCTCTTCCCAAACAGCGGGGCAGCCGCCTACAACCCAGGGGTGCAAAGCCATGGACAACGAAAAAAGTTTCCGTGCCGTCATTACGGTCGTCGGGGTCGACAGGGTCGGGATCATCGCCCGGATCACCGGAAAACTGGCCGACCTTGGCATCAACATTCTCGATATCAGTCAGACGATCATGGGGGATCTCTTTACGATGAGCATGATCGTCGATCTGAGCCGCGCGGAGACGCCCTTCGTGCAGGTCCGGGATGAACTGGTTGCGATGGGCAAGGAGATGGGGATGGAAATCCATGCCCAGCGGGAGGACGTCTTCCGCTACATGCACCGGATATAGGAGACGGGAATGAATTATTCTCCGCAGGAAATTATCGAGACGATCCGGATGGTCCGGATGGAGCACCTGGATATCCGCACCGTGACGATGGGGATCTCGCTGCTGGATTGTGCCGACAGCGATACGGACGCGCTCTGCCGCAAGATCTACGAAAAGATCATGACCGCGGCCGGACGGCTCGTGCCGGTGTGCGAGACCATCGAGAAGGAGCTGGGGATCCCGATCGTCCACAAGCGGATATCCGTCACGCCGATTGCGCTTGTGGCCGCGGGCATCCCGGCGGACGGATTCCCGGCCGTTGCCCGGGCGCTCGACCGCGCCGCGTCCGCGGCCGGCGTCAACTTCATCGGCGGCTTTTCGGCCCTGGTCCACAAGGGATTCACCCGCGGCGATACCCACCTGATCCAGGCGATCCCGGAGGCGCTGGCCGCCACCCAAAAGGTGTGCGCGTCGGTGAATCTCGCGACCAGCAAGGCGGGGATCAACATGGACGCCGTGGCGCTGATGGGCCGGATCATCAAGCGGACGGCCGAGCTGACCGCACATGAGGGGAGCATCGGCTGCGCGAAGTTGGTTGTTTTCTGCAACGTTCCGGAGGACAACCCGTTTATGGCGGGCGCCTTTCACGGGATCGGCGAACCCGAAACGGTGATCAACGTCGGGGTCAGCGGACCCGGCGTCGTTCTGCATGCCGTACAGAAAAGCAGGGATGCCGACTTCGGCGAGCTCGCCGAGATCATCAAAAAGACCGCCTTCAAAATCACCCGGATGGGGGAACTGGTCGGCCGCATGGCCTCCGAGCGGCTGGACACGCGTTTCGGCATCGTCGATCTGTCGCTGGCCCCCACCCCGGCCGTGGGCGACAGCATCGCGGCGATCCTGGAGGAGATGGGCATTGAGATGTGCGGGGCGCCGGGAACGACGGCGGCGCTGGCGCTCCTGAACGATGCGGTCAAGAAGGGCGGCGCCATGGCCTCCTCCTATGTCGGGGGGTTGAGCGGGGCGTTTGTCCCCGTCAGCGAGGATGCCGGTATGATTGCCGCGGTCGAAGCGGGCGCGATGTCGCTGGAAAAACTCGAGGCGCTGACCTGCGTCTGTTCGGTCGGGATCGACATGGTGGCCGTCCCGGGCGATACCCCGGCGGAGACGCTCTCCGCACTGATTGCGGACGAAATGGCCATCGGAATGATCAACAAGAAAACGACCGCCGTCCGCATCATCCCCGTTGCGGGCAAACGGGTCGGGGACAGGATCGAGTTCGGCGGGTTGCTCGGCGCCGCCCCGGTCATGGCGATCAGCCCGCTGGATTCGTCCCGCTTCATCCACCGCGGCGGCCAGATCCCTTCTCCCATCGGCAGCCTGACCAACTGAGCGCCGAATGCCGGCCGGAACAATTCATCATGCATATCAAACCTTGTGTTCACCTACGACTGCTCAGCAGGATCCATTCATCAAGACTGAAGATTACGGATCGAAACAAGTAACGATGGCTGTTCTACAGGGCTGAGAACGCGTGGTGTTCAAAGCCCGCTGGAACAGACTATTAGGCGATAGGTTAATGATGGCATTGGATTTACAAAATCCTTGGCCCGCCTCCGGTCCCTCCCCGCTCGACAACACGGCTTGACGTGGCACGACACCGTGTCTGTGCCATTCATGTTCTCATTGGCAAGAGGTGAGACGAAGGTTTATTGGCTGTCGATCACGCGGGCTATTCGCGCCGAGCTGGGTTGTTACAATCTGTCCGGCTCCCACCTGATTTGTCGACTCCATGGCCTGCCCATACATGTTCAACCATTCTATTTTGACAATCTTTGTTAGATTTGTCCCATTCCTGATCTTAGCGAGATAGATAATTAGGGGTGACATGGGTCGCATGTCTGTCGTGAAGAGACCCATCAACTCTATGCCCGCGCAACCGTCTTGAGGGGCGGGTGCTGCAGCCGATTTCGGGGGCGCCGCCAGAGTTGCGTCGTATTTTGACGGTGTCTTGGTCTCGTTCGTAGAGGCGGTTTGTGCAGGCGCGACTCTTTCTTGCATGACCACAATCACAATATCCGGCACACCTGCTTTCTTGAGTGCGATCAGTCCGTTCGTGGTGAGGTCAAAGTCCTTCATGGGCGCCTGACGAATGGACGTAATAACCACCTGCTCGGAGATGCCCGCGGCGACGAGTTGAATGACATCGTCGTTCGTTATCCTCGACTTATCAGGTGATATTGGCTTAGCGGGTGAAGTATTCGTTATCTGATCCGACTCGGCAACCGTCGTCCCAATGGGCTGGTTAGCGCCACACAGAATGGCAGCTCGCCGAATATGGTCGGCAATTATATTAGCCCCCCTTATGTCAGATGTTAACAATTCCGGAACGCTCCCCCTGCGGAATGGCTCGTCATTTCCCCCATGCCTCCATACCGAGGTAAACGGCTCACGATCAGATGCATGAACCAATTTCACAGAATAACTAGGTTTGTCATAAGTATATCCAGGTGGTACATCTCTCTCAATAACCTGAATCTTACTTACATCAACATCTTTCAAAACTACAGTATGGATGTAAATAGTTTGCGAACTTATGTATTCAGATCTGTAAATGGTTAGCCTCCCATCAGAAAGAAGAAGACGAAGAATGCCGTGGTTTGTAACAAGAGGCATATTGGGACTTTTATTTGAGGACGATACAATCGAAAACTTTCCGAGTTTAGGAACCTCGCTCTCTATCCACGCCTTTGTTTCATCCATTGAAGGACCCGGCGGAATCTGGGACACCATGTTCTCTGACGCTGCCTTCGCTGGACTACTGAACCCGACATCCTTATCAAAAACGGATAAAGAATCCGTGTGAATAAGCATGTTACTAATAGAAAAATACCTATCCTTTCTAAGTTGATAATCAAGTCGCAAAACAATGAAGTCGCCTTCAGTTTCAAAAGTCCCATTATATTTTTTCGGATTTGTGAATGACAGAGTGCCATCTGATCTTAATTCAATGGAGTAGTTGGAGTTGTTTCTTGCAATGTATTTCCCAAATATCGAAACGGGTTTTTCCTGAGAAGTTTTGCTATTGTCATTGGATATAGTCCCCTCATTCAACTGTGTTTGAGGTGCGGTCCATCCTTGAACTGTTATAAAGAGCGTGAGTAAAACAAATGCACGGACTAGAGTTTGTATCATGCCAAAAGGCCCTCCTTGTGTTTATGTCTTTGACCGCTACATCCCGGGCAGCCCATCGAGCATCATGTCGTCTGAGCTGCCATTGAGCTGAAACCCCACAACATTCCTGTCCGATGAATAGGCAATGTAGGTGGCGCCGCTGATCGCCTGCGGAGAAAAGATCGTCTCCGCGTAATTGAGCACCTTGGCATGACCGTCGACAGTGAGCACCCGGGTGGCCATCGTAGTTCCAGTGTCGTTATAGGCGGTCAGGGTAACGGACGCCGCACTGTCTTCCGTGTTGACAAAGGCAATACCGGTCCAGCCGTTCTTCTCGATCTTGGCAAAGACGCCCTCCCTCTCGCCGGTCCCGCCCCCTCCTGCATAGGCCGCAAGCTGGTTGCCGTCAGCAGTGCCGAAAAGCTCAAAGCCGCTGAGGGGCGCCGTGGATTCTATCTTGAACCACGCCGTCTGATCCGGAAGGCCGAGATCCGAAACCATGCCGATATATTTTCCCTTCCCCGCGATGGAAAAGGTTGAGATGGCAAGGAGGGTCCCCTGGGCATTGTAGGGGGTGATGGTGATCGTGCTTGTCGACTCCGATGGGTTATAGGCCACAATACCGGTCCACCAGTCACCACCGGCCACGTGGGGGTAGTATATAGTAGGGGTAGTGTTGCCGCTAAGGAGGATTCCGTCCATTTGGCTGCTGCTTCCAATACTGCCAAACAGCTCCAGTCCAATGATGCCGCTTGCATTGGTGATCACCGCTGATCGAATGTCTGGTTGAAGGGGTTGATTTAACAGGCCCCCGATAGTGAATGCCTTGTGTTCGTTGGCATTGAGTGAATAGGGCACGCTCTGGCCATTGTTAAAGATAATGGTCAGGGTTTTCGTTTCCGCGGTTGTGTTCACCAGGCTTATCCCGGTCCACCATTGGGCGCCTGAGTCTATGTGTGAGATATAGATGTCCGCGGTGTTCACCTCTTTTACCGCAGGGATGGCCGCCCTATATTTTCCTGCCTGGTAAAACTTCGTGTAGCCCTCCACTGTAGCAGAATCTGTGTCAAAGATGATGTAGCCTATGTCTGTGGGGTTTATAAACTCATCTGCAACGGTGATCTGTCTCCGGCCATGGGCCGAAAGTGTAACCGCCTTAGTCTCTTCGAGTTGACCTGCATTGCTCAAGCCCCTCAGGGTGCCCGTGACGATTTGATCGCTCGTATTGATGATGGCTATCTCCGTTTGCCAGGGTAAGCTTGTGTCTACGTGGGGAAAGTAGAGAGCCGCAGCGAAGCCTGTCTGGGTAACGGTGATAGTTGATCCTGTTAACGTTATTGTTGCTGTTCGTGTGCTCCCTGTCATGTTGGTAGCCACACTGTAGGTAACGGTACCGCTGCCTGTTCCGCTGCTGCCCGAGGTAATCGTTATCCACGAAGCATTGCTCACGGCTGTCCAGGAACAGCTGCTTGATGATGGGGTAACGGTTAGAACACCCAGGGAACTTGTAGCAGCGAATCCAGCGGCAACCGGAGAACGGCTGTAGGTACAGGCCGAGGCGGCTGTTGCAACATTGCGCAATAAGGGACGGGTGTTGCCTTCGTTCATCCACCAAATGTTGGTGAAGTCAAAGCCAATAAAGCTCGCTTGCGTCATCATCTGCGCAGTGGTCAGACTGGTGGCAGTGGCGCTGGTAGGGGCACCAACGTGAACAAATCCGATGGTCTGCCCAGAGGTCTGCGTATCCCAGTAGCTGTTACTGATACTACCGCTGTTGACGGAGGTGTTGTTGAAGTTTTCCCCCACCAGCCCACCAACAAAGTCGGTACCACTCACTCTACCGGTGGCGTAGCTTGTGCTGACACTACCGCCGTTATACCCCGCCAGCCCACCGACGATATAACCTAAAGCGCTTACGTTGCCTGTGGCGTAGATGTTGCTGATGGTGCCGTTATTGGTACCCACCAGACCGCCGACATAGTTGGTACCACTAACGTTACCTGTGGCATAACTGGTGCTAATAGTACCAATCGCAATTCCAGCGAGCCCACCGACCTGGCTGGTGCCGCTCACATTGCCTGTGGCATAGCTGTAGCTCACCGTACCGGCATCCCACCCTATCAACCCGCCGACGCCATCGCCGCTTGCACTCACATTGCCGGTGGCGTAACTGGAGCCGATGCTGCCTAAATTCATGCCCACCAGCCCGCCGACGCGAACGCTATTGCCCGAATCGTTTGCACCACCGCTTACGTTACCGTTGATGTAGCTGTTACTGATGGCCCCTTGGTTAGTTCCCGCCAGCCCGCCGACGCCCTGGAGCCCGTTTACGCTACCCGCCTCTATCCCCACGTTCCGAATCGCGGAACCTATGCCCACGTACCCGAATAGCCCAACACCAACTGTCGTTGGCAGATTGATGGTTAAATTACTGATGATGTGGCCTAGACCATCGAACTGGCCGATAAAGCTGGTTGAACCATTGCCCACAGCCACCGGCATAAGGCCCGCCCCGGCGTTCCAGCCAACGGTTGCCGTGGCATCAATGTTTGAACCCAGTGCATAATGACCGGACAGGTTGCCGTTCATGCCTTGCAGGGTGATGCCGGAAGTATCACCTGCCACACCTAAGCTATTAATGACGGTATAGCTGACCGCGCTACCCGCCACGCCAATCTTGAGAGTTGGAGTCGCTCCAGATAGTGTGATGGTCGCGCCGTTGGCCAGAGTGTAGCTGCGTCCTGCGCCATAGCCCAGTATAAGCCCGGAGGTATTACCCGTTGCGCTGATATTGGCGTTGACCTTGATGTCACGCACGGAGGTCAACGTAAGGATGTTATTGGCACTCCAACTCACTGCACCATTAACGATGATATCACCACTAATCGTCGCACTGATGGCCGTAGCCCCAATGGCCAGGTGAGACACAATTTCGGACGCCAACACGGTTGATCCGGTCGTGCTGGGCGTCCAAGTATTACCTACCCATGAACCGCCGCTGCTCGAACCCGAGGACACGATGGTCACGTCGCCCGTGTTCACTGGCAAACCGTTGATCGTGATCGTCACTGTCTTGCTATTCGTGCCGCCGACGTTGGTCGCGGTGACCGTTATACTGAATGTGCTGCTGGCCGTAGGCGTGCCTGAGATCAGACCCGTGATCGAGTTGACACTCAGCCATGCCGGCAACCCGCTCGCCCCATAGCTCGTTGGGCTGTTGTTCGCGGTGATCTGGTAGCTGAAGAACTGATTCACCGTCCCATTCGCCGTGCTTGCACTGGTGATCACTGGGGCCACCGGGGCGCCCGTTGCAATCGTGATCGTCACCGTCTTGCTGCCCGTGCCACCAGCATTGGTCGCGGTGACAGTTACACTGAACGTGCTGCTGGCCGTAGGCGTGCCTGAGATCAGACCCGTGATCGAGTTGACACTCAGCCATGCCGGCAACCCGCTCGCCCCATAGCTCGTTGGGCTGTTGTTCGCGGTGATCTGGTAGCTGAAGAACTGATTCACCGTCCCATTCGCCGTGCTTGCACTGGTGATCACTGGGGCCACCGGGGCGCCCGTTGCAATCGTGATCGTCACTGTCTTGCTTCCCGTGCCGCCAGCGTTGGTTGCGGTGACCGTTACACTGAACGTGCTGCTGGCCGTAGGCGTGCCTGAGATCAGACCCGTGATCGAGTTGACACTCAGCCATGCCGGCAACCCGCTCGCCCCATAGCTCGTCGGGCTATTGGTCGCGGTGATCTGGTAGCTGAAGAACTGATTCACCGTCCCGCTCGTCGTGCCCGTACTGGTGATCACCGGTACGGCTTGGGTAGTTCCGGTTGTGAAAGATAGAGCAGCTGGAACTGGTGCCCATCCAATACTATTTCTTGCCCAAGGACGGAAATAGTAGGGTGTATTTGAGGCTAACCCGGTAAGAAGATAACTGTAGTTGTTGCCGGAAACAGTAATGGTTCCACCATTGATATTGGTAGCAGAACCACTACCAGAAAAAGATGGGCTTGTGTTCCACTCAAACCGTCTCTCAAGAATAGCGGATCCACCATCGTTAGTAATTGTTGCGTTTAGTGTTGCCGAGTTACTGCCGATATTTGTGGCAGGTGTTGTTATTACCGTTGGGGGTGTCTGCGTTGCACCAGGCGACACATAACTGGCTTGAACACGATACGCCGCCAAATTCAATCCGATGCTGATCGTGCATGTTCTGGCAGTCTTGTTCAGGGTACCGCCAAGGTCAGCCGTGCATCCCCACCAAGTATCGAACACATTGCCATTGGGAGCAGTTGCTGGCGCTGTCAATGTCACTGTTGTATTAGGGCTATAAAGCAGTTTTAACGTGTGTACTCCCGTACCGGTATGCAAAGGTCCAGCCGGATAGCCGACATTATCAGCCTTATCGACCACTATAGCCACGCCGGAGGACGGAGAATCTGAATCAATCCTTAAGGGAAACGCCGAATCATCCCTTCCGTAGCGGTTGGCTATTTCAAGTGGATAATGACTATTAAAAACCCGAACGGGAGCATTAGGATTATTAATTGCATAAAAGCCTAAGTTCCCACTTAGAGTTTTTCCATGAAGGCCTAAGGCTTGTTCAACACTCCATTCCGCAATACCATCACAACGGAAATCGCTTGGCACCTTATCTGCGTAAGGTGTATTGTTATCATAGGAAATGTCGAAATTATATGCGTAAAGATCAATGTATGTATATGATTTCAACATCGTTTGGTTGGCAAACATAACAACATCGGCCCTAAAGTTAGGCGAATCCCACTGGGTATCGATGGTTTTAAAGTGTCCCTTATAATTTGCACCACCTAAAAAATCTTTATAAGTAACCGGATAAGACGGTATCCCTGTTGGACGCCAAGTGCCATTCGCTTGCTCTATTATCAAATCAGTGGTGAGGAGCGGATCGTCGCCAGGGTTGCCAAATGCAAGTAGCGGAGAGATAACCACTCCTGCATGCCCATAACCTAATACTCCATCACGTATTACGACACTACCATAGTTCGCATTGCTGATGCTTGCCGCCATCGATGCATTGGAAAGTAGCAGGGTTATGATCACCAGCCCAAAGGTAACCGCTATTTTACGCATCTCTATGGGCCTTTCTTCGATATAAGCATTTTTTGCAATATGGTAATTCTTGTGACTATCCGTTGCTGGTTCATTTCGGATAATTGACTGGATTTGCTCACTTGATCACCAAGCGCCACCAACTGTTCGGCAAGGATATTAATTTCATTCGGATTCATGGCGTTTACTTTCGGTGCTAATACCTGAAGGGATGTTAATCGCACATCAACCGCAACAGATTCGTCACGAGCAATGGCCAGCATCCTGTCCATGGCTTGAGGACCGTCCGCTTCCGCCACTGCCATCACCGCGTGCATGGCAATGGCCTCACGCTCCATATCACTTGCTGTTCTTTCCATCGTGGGCACCGCTTGGGCAGAATGAATGACAGAACTGACCACATTTACCGTCTGGGTTGAGGATGGGTCTAATTTTATAAGTGAGCTTATGGCCACGTCACGCAGTGCTGAATTCTGAGTTTGCTGTGAATCATCCAGCAGCATCGGTATCGCATCCGTTCTGCCAAGAGTAGAAATAGCTTGTGCATAATAGAATTTTGCCGCTGGGGAAACATCCGGGTATCGTTGAACCACCAAGTCACCAATGTTTTCACCATGCCCAGCCAAAGTACGTGAAACCATCCCTTGCAAAACTGAATTGTCTGCCGACCTTTGAAATACTTCCTCTAACGTCTTGCGAGAATCAGGATCAGTCCAATGCCGGCCGGCCAATTCCAGCATCGCAGAGCGAAGTGGGACCAGTCCATTTGCATCTTGGAGAATTGAAAGCGACACTCCTTTATACGTTGGATAATTCTGATCCATCAGCATCAGCACCGGCACAATAAACATGCTGGTTCCTGCAGGGTCTATCGGGAAGCCAAACGCGGCCACATTAAGTAACCATGCCCTGATCTCAACGGGCGTTGGTTTTTCACCCTTATTGATCCGATCAATCATCGCTTGAGCTTTACTCCGAAAGTTGTCGGCTCCTTTTTTGGTGACGACATAGATGGTCTGTTTGGTGCCATTGTCGCCGCCGACGGATGCAAAACCGCCAGCAGATAGCGTTGACATGACTTGACTAACTGCTGCCTGAATCGTCTTGTCTTGAAAAGAAATAGTGATTTTGTCTTTTGCCCCGGCTTGGTCAAGCAGTTTTATCGGAACCCCAGACGCTTTTGACAATGCAGCCAGGACTTGAGCCAACTCTATACTTACGGCCTTGAGCGAAAGCCGTCCTTTCTTTTCAGAAACAACTAATTTTTTTGCAGATTGGACCGTAGGAACCTTATGTGATTTGGCTTGCGTAACTGTGACACTATCCTTCTTATCGCCGCTTCCCGCAGCATTGACTGGCATTGACACAACCAGCCAAGGCAGGACGAAAACAGCTAAAAGCGATATGGTCAGACTAAATTTACTTTTCAGGTTACGTGCTGTGTTAGGAGGCGCGTCTTGCTTCTCGCGTTTCTCGAATGGTTTTTTCATCCAGTGGACAAAAAAACAATTGGGGACGTCAGGTTGATGTTTGTTTTCCCCGTTAAACACTTGGTTTCTTGGCTTCGCCATAGTATCAACCATGTATCCGTTGGGTTGGACTCATCAATAGGCTAAATTTCCAGATTCGTACTATGCGTATCATAATTATCATGGAAACAACAGTAATGATTTTGGATTGAAATCATGTATTTTCATCGAGATTGTTATTTTGTGGATTAGCAGGAAGCAGTCCTCAGAATTTACCCGCGATAATGATTTCAAGCTGCGTTCATCGTCAGAGTCACCTCATTCACGGATGACTGACGATTTTGATGCTGATGGTCACATTCCCATCCGGAACGACGGGGGGGCTCGTTTCCAAATGAACCCTGCCGATCGCTTCGAGCTGCTCCAGAAACGCGGCGACGTTCTGCGCTGCGATTTCAGCCTTCAGAAATTCACCTTCCCTGCGGTGCTGCCTTTCGCTGATCAGTGCGTTGACTTGACCGAGGCGCGCTTCGATCTCCCGGATGGCGGCATCCGTATCCCTGACTTGAATCGTCAGGTCCATTGCGGATCGCCTGATGGCTGCCGCCGCCATTCGGGACGGGACAGGCGCGGAGATCGTTTTTCTGCTCTCTTCGGCCGCGGCGCCGGTATCGGCCGTTCTCTCTTTCCGTTTCTGTTCCGGCGGGAGAGTATCAAGCGCCTTGTCGGCATCCTGCTTTCCGGCCCTGTCTTGCGCCCTGCTCAACGCCTCCTCGCCGGCCGGCGGCACATCCTTTTCTTTCACCGCCATGGAGGGAGCCGGGTGGTTCGCGGCCGCCGGATTCTCTTCCCGGATCGGCGCCCGTGAATCGGCTATCCTTTCCTCTTTTCCACCGTTTTTAAACGGGGGGGCGGCAAACCGCTGCCGGTTCTTTTCGGGAAGATCCCCTGCAGGCGCCCGCTTGACCGGTGTGACGGCAGAAGGGGCTGCAAGGGTCTTGGGGGATTCAGCCGTGACCTGGCCCTTGCCCTGTTCGGTCAGGGGTATTGGAAGAGGCGCCATCCGTTTCATTTCCGGATCGCCCTGCTGGTAGACGTGGAAAGCCAGGAGGGCGATGACGAGTGTGGCCAGGGCCTGAACGGGGACCTTGATGTGCAGTGGGTAGAAGAGTCTCCGGAGGATCCCCTGTTTCTGTCCGGCCTCTTCTCTGACCCGGGACATGATTCTCTGCTCGAAGAAAGGCGGCGGTTCCACCTCTCCGAGGCCGTGCAGGAGCTCTTCCGCCTTCTTCAGCTCTGCAAGTGCCCGGCTGCAGCGGGGACAGGAAGCGAGATGCCCCGTGATGCTTTTTCTCTCTTCCGGGGAGAGGAGATTCTCCAGAAAGGCCGGAAGCCGATTTTCGATCTCGTTGCATGTCATCTCAGATCACCGATTACCCGGGACAGAAGGTCTTTCAGGGTGTTTCTGGCCCGGAAAAGCCGCGATTTGACGGTTCCCTCGGGCAGTTTCAGCAGGTCACCGATCTCCTCGTAAGAGAAGCCCTGGATATCCCGAAGGACCAAAACTTCCCTCTGTTCGCCGTCCAGGAAGCCGATGCATTCCTGGACCTTCGCCTCCAACTCCCGCTTCTCGAGCCGCTCGACGATCGATCCCTCCTGGGAACAGGGCTCTTTCAGGAAACCTCCGTCTTTCGATTTTACGGGATCATCGAGCGACCCTGACTCACGGCGGGAACGGGCGAGCTTCTGTGCCATATGACTTCTCGAATGATTCAGCACGATGCCGCAGAGCCAGGTGGAGAACCGGGCATCCCCCCGGAATTTTCCGATGGCCCGGTAGGCGGAGAGGAAGGCCTCCTGCAACACGTCGCAGGCTTCGTCGTAATCGCCGATCATCCGGAAGGCGATGTTGAGCATCTTTTTCTGGTGCCTCCCGACCAGGACCGAAAATGCCTCGGTCTCTCCTCGCCGGCAGCGCGCGACAAAACCGGCGTCATCGTCCGCGATGGTCCGGTTCTGTGCATCCACTGGATCAGGGGTCTCCGGCAAGATATCTCCTCCTGTCGTTGCGTGCGGAGCGGGACAATCCCGTAAACAGACGTTATGTTGTAAGAATAACACGTTGCTCCGCTCCGCGCAATGACAGACAATCCGTCGTTCCCATTTCACGGCCTGTCAGGGCCGCATGCTCAGCGGGGGCGGGGCGGCGTAGCCGTTATTGTCCCAGAAGCGGTTGGCGGGGCGGCGGGACGGTTCGGCGCATTCGACCACCCCCAGTTTGCAGAGGGTCGAACGCCACTCGTACTTGAGGTAGATGGTCTCCGCCGCCTGTTTCTCCGGCTCAAAGGCCACGATCCGCGAGGGGGAATACTCGCCCCTGCCATAGCCGGTGCCGGCGCTCTCCAGCGCCTGTTCCGACCGGGTGTCCTTTTCCTTCATCCGCTTGCCGGAGTCTTCCCGAGCGGCAGGCGCTACGTCTGCTTTGTCCGCCGAACCTGCCGCCTTGCCTTCATCGCCGCGTGGAGAGGAGGGGGCTGTCCGGGAAAGGGGTATGGGCGGCTCGTAGCGCTGCACCTCGGGATAGAGCGCAACGGCGATCACCCCCATGGCGCTCTCGTCGCCGAAAGCCGCGGCGTAGGAGTCGGGTACGTCGGTGAAGTAGAAGCGGTTGATGTGATCCTGAGCCGTGCGCCAACCGGCAAATTCTCCCGAACCGTATGGTTCAAGGATGTACATGCGCTCGTTGTTCTTCAGCCATGATTTTGTGCCGCTGATGATGTTGCGGCCATCCACTGCGATGACCAGCCCGACCCTCCGGTTCAGACGGTTCTTCACTTGGATGCGGTAGAGCTCCCCCTTGATCGCCTCGGCGTACACCTTGCGCACCCCGTGGCGCATTTTCACCGGGTAGGTCGGCAATGTCCGGCCGTTATCGGTCACGATCCGAACCTCCACGGCGTCCCCGACGCCCCCTGCCCACGCACTTGTCGCGCACATTACGATGGTTAGAATGACGATTGCGATGGTTTTCATGATCCGTTCCTCCTTCATAAGTTGTCTTTGTAACCTTAGACAGGGGAAAGAAGAGAAAAGTTCCCGGAAATTTTTGCGGGCGGGTATTTCAAAAAGGAATTGGCGAAAAGGGATGGATTGTTATATTAATCAGCGATGATTTCCCATCATGGGAGGCGTACTCAATAAGGAAGGGAGAAGTTGACATGCCGGCAAAGAGTCGACAGTCCGGTGACCCGGGTATTTTGCCAAACCTGCCGGTGGACGGCGGGTGATGAAGCGGATGGACCGGTTGAAAAAGCTGATCCAGGTGGCGCGGGGGGAGCGGGCGGCCGATCTGGTTCTGAAGGGGGGGCGCGTCCTCAACGTCTTCTCGGGCGAGATCCTCCGCGCCGATGTGGCCGTATGCGACGGGATCGTTGCCGGCGTCGGCCGCTACGACGGCCCTGCGGTCATCGACGCCGGAGGAGACTTCATTGCCCCGGGATTCATGGACGGCCACATGCATCCGGAAAGCACGCTCCTTTCGCCTGCGGAACTGGCGAGGGCCGTCCTTGCGCGGGGAACGACGGCGATCATCGCGGATCCCCATGAAATCGCGAACGTGCTGGGAATCGACGGCATCCGATATATGCTGGAGACGAGCAAGGGACTTCCCGTCGATCTCTATTTCCTCCTCCCCTCCTGCGTTCCGGCGACCGATCTGGAGACCTCGGGGGCCTCTCTGTCCGCCGCGGATCTGAAGCCCTTCCGGCGGACGAAGCGGGTCCTCGGCCTTGCCGAGATGATGAACTACCCCGGCGTCCTCTGCGGGATCGATCCGGTGATCGAGAAACTGATCGCTTTTCGTCGCGGGGTTCGCGACGGCCACGCCCCGCTGCTCTCCGGCAGGGACTTGAACGCCTACATCGCTGCCGGCATCGGGTCGGATCACGAATGTACCGGCCACGCGGAGGCGGAAGAAAAACTCCGGCTGGGGATGCACAGCATGATCCGCGAGGGGACTCAGGCCAAGAACCTCAAGGAACTTCTGCCCCTGGTGACCCTCCGGAACAGCCGTCACTTTTCGCTCGTGACCGACGATCTGCACCCCCACGACCTCCTGACGAAGGGTCACCTCAATCACCTGCTCGACATGGCGATCGGGGAGGGGATGGATCCGGTGGAGGCCGTCCGGATGGTTACGTGCAACACGGCGCAGTATTTCGGCCTCCGGGATGTAGGCGCCGTCGCCCCGGGGTATCGGGCGGATCTCCTGATCCTCTCCTCCCTTGCACCCGTCCGGGTGCGGAGTGTCATCAAGGGGGGGAGGCTGGTGTTCAACGAGGGGAACTACACGGGTGGGGCAGGGCCAAAAAAAGAGCAGCGGCCGGTCGGCGTGATGAACGTCCGGCCGTTTACCCGTGATGCCTTCGCCGTCCCGCACCGGGGGGAGCGGATCCGGGTGATCGGTCTTATCCCCGATCAGATCCTGACGCGACAGCTCTTGCTGGAACCGGTCGTCCGGAACGGTGCAGTCGTTTCCGATGTCAGCCGGGATATCCTGAAGCTTGCCGTCGTGGAGCGCCACCACGGGACGGGAAGAATCGGGCTCGGATTCGTACAGGGGTTCGGCCTGAAGGCGGGGGCTCTCGCCTCGTCCGTCGCCCATGACTCCCACAACATCATTGCGGTCGGCTGCGACGATGGGGATCTCTTCGCCGCGGTGAAGGCGGTCGAAAAGATGGGCGGGGGACTGGCGGCGGTCATGAACGGCGAGGTCATGGCCCGGATGCCGCTTCCCATTGCCGGCCTCATGTCGGATGAGCCGCTGGCCGAGGTGTCCCGGGGGTGGGAGGAACTGCGCCGCGTGGCCCGCGATTTCGGTTCCGTGCCGGCCGAGCCCTTCATGGTTCTCTCCTTCCTCGCCCTGCCGGTGATTCCGGAGCTGAAGTTGACCGACAGGGGGCTCGTGGATGTGAACCGTTTCGAACACGTTCCCCTGTTTATCGGCGGGTGAGGGATGCGCCGGTTGGGGGCGCCAGCGCCGCCGGTCGAGCTCAACGCAGGCCCAGGCTTTTCATTCTGCGCCAGAGTGTCGATCGGCTGATGCCGAGGTTTTTTGCGGCTTCCATTTGTCTGCCGCGCGCATCGACAAGCGCCTGTCTGATCGTTGCGGCTGAGGTGGCTCTGAAGTCGATTCGGAAAGGCTCGTCCACATCATCCTCTTTCATCATCCGGTGAACCATGTCCGTTTGAACCGTATCGCGCCCGCAGACCGCCGTAATTCTTTCGATGGTGTTCTGCAACTCGCGGACGTTTCCCGGCCAGGGGTAACGGATGAGGACTTCCACGGCTGCCCGGCTGAATTTTAGACGGCGGTGCAGAGCGGCGGCATGCCGCCCCAGGAAGGTCCGAGCATAGAGCTCGATATCCTCGGGTCTTTCCCGGAGAGGCGGGAGGTGGAGCCGCAGGACGTTCAGGCGGTAGTAGAGATCCGCGCGGAACCGGTTGTCCGCGACCAGTTGCTTGAGGTTCTTGTTGGTGGCGGCGATGATGCGGATATCGACGGGCAGGATTCTGTCGCTGCCGAGTCGCATGACTTTCCTCTCCTGGATGACCCGCAGCAGCTTGCTCTGCAGGGAGTAGTCCATTTCGGCGATCTCGTCGAGGAACAGGGTCCCTCCGTGCGCGATCTCCAGGAGACCCGGTTTTCCCTTCTGGCTGGCTCCCGTAAACGCGCCTCCGACATAGCCGAACAGTTCACTTTCCAGGATCTGCGCCGGGAGTGCGGCGCAGTTGATGGCGACGAAAGGTTTGAGCCTCCGCCCGCTGGCGTTGTGTATGCTCTGGGAGAAAACCTCCTTCCCGGTGCCGGTCTCGCCGGAAATCAGGATGGAGGAATCCGACGCCGCAAACTGTTCGGCAACGGCCACGCAGTCGCGCATCCCGCGGCTCGATCCGATGACATCTTCAAACGTGAACGCGGCTTTGTGCTCTTCCGCGTAGATCTTTTTGCGGATATTGGCTTCCCATTGCTGGATCTTGCCGATGTCCTGAAAGGTGGCGACGGCGCCGATCGGCGAGCCCTGCACTTCGATGGGCACCTTGTTGCAGAGAATTTGGATTTTTCCCACATCGATGATCTGGCCGAGTTCGTCTTTGCCCGTCGTTAGAAGACGTTCCAGTTTCAGCCGGGGCAGGATCTCCTGGATCTTTCGGCCAAGCGCCTCTTTGCCGTCGATCTTCGTGATCTTTTCCGCTGCCGGATTGAATATGACGATGCGGTGATCCTGGTCGATGGAAATGATCCCTTCGTAGGCATAGTCCAGCACCGTCTGAAAGAGGGTGCTCTTGACCTTTTCGAGGTGTCTGGCCTCGGCGATGCGTTTGGCCTCGAGGGTCGCCTGCGTGATACCCTCCGCACCGCTGCGGATGGCCACGCAGGGCCGGTTGTGCAGCCGGCTGGCCTGCATGGTGATCACGCCGCCGACGACGACATCGGCCCCATCCCGGAAGGCCTGCAGGACGCCGGCTTCCGCCTTGAATTCACTTTCGATGATGTAGCGTTTCAATTCGATATCGAGGATCGGCCCCAGGCAGTCGATGCCCACGATCATCGACGGAAAAGCGATGACGGCGATGCGGCGGCCATAGCGCCTGGCTTCCTCCAGGGCGCGGATCATGTCGAATCCGGTGATCGGCACCTCCACAACGGTGAGTCCCAGTTGGGCTTTGTTGATGCCGACGGCCGTTCCTCCCCGGGTGATGATGACCTCCACCCCTTCTTTCGCCAGCTTCCGGGCTTTGCGTACGCCGGCGCTCAGCAGTCCCTGTTCCAGAAGAACGTCGGGGTGGGTGTCCGTGAGCGTGGCCCTGGCCGTGGCCAGCATTTCCTCGTCGGGTGCCAGAAAGGCAATCAGTGGCATGACCGTCTCCTGAAACATTTTGGAATATTTTGACACATAATAAACCAATTTATGTTTCAATGCAACCGCTCTCTGCGGATGAGGCCGAATTTCACTGGGTTTGACAATTGGCATCAACCTTGCGTTGAACGTATGGAAGACAACAGAATTGAAAGAGCATTTCCAAAAGCGGAATAACCATCAGGAGGTGATTGTGAAGACACAAAGAGTCGCCGATATCGTCGTTGGGTGTCTGGTCGCCCTGTTCGGCATTTTCATCATTTACGCGTCGTCTTTTATCACCGGGGGGGCCGCGCATCGCCTCCCCCCCGAAACCTTTCCCAAGGTCGTCGGTATTCTGCTGCTCTTATGCGGAACCGGACTGGCGCTAAAATCCTGGACGATCAAGGGGGTTGATTTCGCAATCCCCTGGCCGAACGGTGAGGGATTCCGGACAATCCTGGTCACTCTCGTGAGCCTGGGGTGTTATATCGTCCTGCTGAATCCGCTCGGTTTCCCGCTTGCCACATTTCTGTACCTCTTCTTTTCGATCTGGTACCTGAAAAAGTCGAAATGGATTACGGCGCTCGTGATCAGCCTGATCACCGCGGGCCTCTCATACTACCTGTTTATCCGCCTGCTGGGGCTCTCTTTCCCCACGGGCGTCCTGTTTGAATAGGAGGACGTCATGGGGTTCTCATTCGAATATCTCTTGAACGGATTTGCGATCGCCTTGACGTGGCAGAATCTCTTCTGGGCGCTGGTGGGCTGTTTCATCGGGACGCTGGTCGGGGTGCTTCCCGGCATCGGCCCCGTCTCCGGGATCGCCATTTTGCTTCCGCTGACGACGGTGCTGCCGGCGACTTCTGCAATCATCATGATGGCGTCGATCTACTACGGCGCCATGTACGGGGGCTCGACGACGGCGATCGTGGTCAATATTCCCGGGGAGGCCTCTTCCGTGCCGACCGCGATGGACGGCTACGAGATGGCCAAGCAGGGAAAGGCCGGCCCGGCCCTGGCGATCTCGGCCATCGGCTCGTTTGTCGCGGGAACGATCAGCGTAATCGCGCTGACGCTGTTTGCCCCGATGCTGGCCGAATTTGCCGTGGTCTTCGGCCCGCCGGAGTATTTCGCCCTGATGTTCATGGGGCTGAGCCTCGTGATCAGCCTCTCCGGCCGCGCGCTGCTCAAGGGGATCATCTCCATGGCCATTGGACTTACGGCCGCCCTGGTCGGCCAGGACCCGCTCACCGGGGCGGCCCGGCTCACCTTCGGGACCTCGACCCTGAATGCGGGGGTGGATTTCATCAGCGTGATCGTGGGGCTCTTCGCGATCAGCGAGGTGATGGTCAACGTCGAACAGCGGCTCGTCGCCATCAGTGAGATGGAGATCAAAAACTGGATGCCGACCTGGGCGGATATCAAAAAGTGCGGATGGACAATGATCCGGGGCACCGGGATCGGTTTCCTGCTGGGACTCCTCCCCGGATGCGCCCCATCGGTGACGACCTTTGTCGCCTACGATGTCGAGAAAAGGTTCTCCAAGCATCCGGAGGAGTTCGGCCACGGGGCGATCCAGGGGGTCTGCGCACCGGAAGCGGCGAACAACGCCACCTCCACCGCCGGATTCATACCGCTTTTCTCGTTCGGGCTTCCGACGGCGCCGTCGATGGCGGTGCTGCTCGGGGGGTTGATGATGTATGGCCTCCAGCCCGGGCCGATGCTTTTCCAGACGAATCCGGATTTCGTCTGGGCGGTGATCGCCAGCATGTATATCGGCAACGTGATGCTGCTCGTCCTCAATCTGCCCTTGGTCGGGATGTGGGCCA
>Ga0247842_10002960_pt1 | contig 23873 bp, 22 predicted proteins | sample LaCruzMarch2015__3_FD_192411 | JGI IMG/M metagenome (GOLD analysis project Ga0247842, IMG submission 192411) | Freshwater microbial communities from meromictic Lake La Cruz, Castile-La Mancha, Spain - LaCruzMarch2015_19m | ecosystem: Environmental > Aquatic > Freshwater > Lake | place: Spain...
CGACAAATTTTATTTCTGTATCTTTACCCATGTTGTTTAGTTTGGTTCGCAAAACAAACTTACAACATTGGGGGGAACCCTCCGGGGTTTACCCCCTCTCTTAAAAAGTTAGTCGGTCAGTAGTGATAAAATAAATATAATTCCTTATAAGCATGTTCGAGCAGAAAACTTTTATTCAATGGTCTGCCCACGGCAATCCCTTTCTCCAGATAATACTTCGCAGAATCATAATTGTTAAGTTTAAGGTAGGCTCCTCCAATGTTGATGAGAGAAGAGGCGTACAACTCTTTTGTGCCTTGCTTCTCACGTATTTTCAGGGCTTTAATATTATATTTCAACGCCTCCTGATAATTATGCAGTAAATTATAAACGTGGCTGATGCGAGTATATAATATAGCAATTTCCCAATTGTCACCTAGTTGAACACTTTTATCTATTGCTAATTGATAAGAATAAATAGATCTGTTAAATTCTCCTTTATGGAGTTTGATGTCGCCTAAAATTTTAAGTGCCCTAATTGCTTCTGTTAATGCAGAAGCTTTTTCAAAATAATAAATAGATAAATAGGAAGCTTTTTCAGCCTCATAAAGCTTCTCTGTCTGATAATAATACAGGGACCAATTGTAATTATATTTCCCATAACTGATTTTATCTAAACATTTTGGTAGCAACAATCCCATTTTTTGTAAATACTCGTAAGCTCTGCTTTTATCGTTGATTTGCATATAGCAATTCACGAGCATTGATAATGTCGCAATACATCCATCGAAATTTTTTAATTCCGTATAGAGATCGTTACTTCCGAAATAGCAAGCCATAGCATTGTAAAATTTTTCTTCATAGAAATAACAACTTCCCACATGAAGTAAGGCAAGTGCTTCTTGAGACTTACAGGGAAGTTTTTTTGCTAATGTCAATGCCTGATTCGATAGGTATTTATATTGCCCAATATCAAATGTTTTGTAACTAAGGGCTTCCTGGATTAAAGAATCAACTTGTTTGCATGTAAATGATCCAGGATAATGATCTTTCTCAACAGAGGCATGAAGAGTAATTGGAAACAGAAGAATACAATAAATCAGAAAAATGATTTTCAAGGATAGTTTTTGAATATGAGAGATAGTCTGAATCTTTAATCCAGTCATTTTCTATTGTATGATAACGCAAAATTAGAAATAAATCGATAGCGGTTTTTATGGTTATATTCTTAATTTTGCCATTTACTGAATGATAAGAACAAATATCCAATGCCTGGTTTCAACAACCCGGAAACTTAGGCTTTTATAAGACAGATATCTATAATATTTGATAACTTTTACAAATACATTATATCTATAGAAAGATTACCGGAGAATATAAAAAAGAAAACAATGAAAGCGATCATTATGGCAGGAGGGAAAAGTGTTTGGTTAAAATCCTTCATAATGGTTTTCCGAATTTTACAATTGTCCTAATTTTTTTATTATTTATTGTGGTTAATAAGCAATTGAAAGATTAATGAAAGTCTTATTCCTAACTTTTTGGTATCCGACAAAATCAAATTTTGGGAAAGGAATATTTATTAAAGAACATGCAAAAGCCATAAAAAATTCAGGAATAGATATTTCTGTACTTTTCATCAATATTTGTTATTCTAATAACTTGTTGAAAATCAAGAAAGAATCATATTTTGACGAAGATGGTCTAGATACGAATATAATCATAATAAGCTCATGGTTTTATAAACTCCTTTATGCTAATCCTGTCCCATTATTTTATTTGCTTGTAAAATCGATCCAAAAAGAAATTATTGATCCATTAAGGCCTTCAGTGATTCATGCTAATGTCATTTTTCCTGCCGGAATATTTGGTTATCTTTTATCTAAAAAAACCAGACTACCGCTCGTTATGACTGAACATTGGTCAAAGTTGAAATTGTTTTTCAAAAAAAATATTTATAAATCATTAGCAAAAAAAAGCATTAACCATTCATTGTTTATCACAACTGTCTCAGAATTTTTGAAAAATGAATTATTAAAAATTATAGATATCCCTGATAAAATACTTATCGTTCCAAATGTTGTTTCAAAAGATTTTTTTTACATACCCAAATCTCTTGATTCTGCATATATAACTTTTACATCTGTTGCGACTTGGAAGTATCCAAAAAGACTCGATTTAATTTTATTTGCCTTAGAAAAATTAGCGGAGTCCACTTCAAAGCAAATTATCCTAAATCTAGTTGGGAATGGACCTGAATTACAAAGAATTTGTCATGTTAATAATAAATTTAGATTTGTTATTAATTTATTAGAAGAAATACCAAAAAAGATGTTACCAAATATTTTACAAACCAGTGATTTTTTTATACATGCATCGGAAATTGAAACTTTTTCTGTTGTAATCGCAGAAGCATTAATGACCGGAACACCTGTTATAGCATCAAATGTTGGTGCAATTCCAGAGCTTATTAATCATAGAAATGGAATTTTATGTGATAATACAAAGGGAGATTGGCAAGGAAAAATTAAAAATATCATTAACACTTCCTTTAATAATTTCCAAATAGCAGAGGAGGTAAAGAATAAATATTCAGAAAAAACAATAGGTTGTTCTTTTATAAACTTATATAAGAAATTCTTGAATCAATAATTAACGAAAACAGCTTTTTCATTATCTTCATTAAAACAAAGCAAATTGGCTTGTCTTATTTTTCTCATTTTACTCAAAGGATCTTGTTTAAATCAATGTCCTCTTTCTCACACAAAAAGTTTTATCATGGATATGACTATTTTAGAGGGTTTATATATATGATTCTTGTCGGTTTATGTGTTCCTTTTATATTCCTACTTTTGCAAAATTGAAAATATTTTCTTTAATGAAATCCAATCCTACCAATGAACAAATACAAGCGGCTTATTATACTAATAGTAGGCCGGAAATGAGTTCATTCGTTCCAGCAGAATGTAAGATAATTTTTGAGATAGGTTGCGGTGAAGGGAAATTTGGCGTTCAATTGAAAAATAATCGCCAAGTCATAGTTTGGGGGGTCGAATGTGATGAACATGCTTCACAACAAGCAAACCTATTACTTGACAGAGTCTTTACAGGCAGATTTGAATATGTTTATCAAGAACTTCCGAAATATTATTTCGATTGTATTGTCTTTAATGATGTACTTGAACATTTTACTGATCCGGGAAAGGTATTGATATCGTGTTTATCCCTTCTCAGACCCAATGGATTTATAGTGAGTTCAGTCCCTAATGTCAGATACATAGGGAATCTTTACGAATTACTCATTAAGAAAGATTGGGAATATAAAAAAGGCGGCATTCTTGATGAAACACACTACCGATTTTATACTAAGAAAAGCCTCAGACGAATGTTCAAATCTTGTGGTTATCGAATGATACGACTGGAAGGAATAAATCCAACTTCAAGTCTGAAAACTAAGTTTCTTGTATGGTTTTCATTGTTTTACTTATCTGATATCAGATATCTCCAATTTGCTGTATTAGTTCAAAAATAAGCATTATTAATAAAAACATTTATGCCACTTCCTCTGGTCTCCATTATTACTGTGACTTATAATCATGGAAAATATCTTGGAGAATGTATTAATTCAGTTGTTCAGCAATCTTATAAAGACTGGGAAATGATCATCATCGACGATGGAAGCACAGACGAGACAGAAAAAATTTCCCAAAACTATATGGAACGGGATTCCCGGATACGATATTTCAAGCAATCAAACCATGGCATTTTTAAACTCAGTGAAACCTATAACACGGCACTTGAAAAATCAGCCGGAAAATATGTCGCCATCTTGGAAGGAGATGACATCTGGAAATCCGGAAAGCTAGAAAAACAGATTCAGGAGATGGAATCGGATACAGAAATCGTTTTAGCATGGGGAAAAGTTGAAGCCATCGACGCCACGACTAAAAAGGTACTAGATGTTTTTCCACATAGTACAGATAATGAGAACTGGTATCCCAATAAACCTACTGGAAGCTTTTTGAATTTACTTTACCTGGAAGATCCTATCCCGGCTCCAACCCTAATCATTCGGAAATCAATGTTGGATGCAATTGGTGGTTTTCAGCAATTTGCTGGGCTTCCAACAACTGATCTACCAACTTTACTGGAGTTGGTTAAACGAGGATTATTCTATTATGACGGACAGGTATTAGCACAGTGGAGACAATATGGAATTCAGACAACAAAACTGTATCCGGTTGAAATGATTACTCGTCGTCGTGAGATGGTGAACAAACACTTAAACATGCTGGATGATTGTTTCAAAAAAGAGCTGATCATCACAAAAAAAATGATCAACAGCTATTTTGACGATAAAATGCTTATTACATATGCCCGCAGCGGTAGGTATCGTTTACTGAGAAGGGATTTTTCAGGAGCACGAAAAGATTATTTGCGTACTATTTTTTATAAAGGGGTGAAGCATCCTTTATGGCGTATTCGCGCAATAATCGGATTCATTTTCAGTTTGTTTGGAATGGATATTGAGAAATTTGCGGCCCTTCTCGGAAGAATTTCATATAAAAGAGAATGATCTCCAAACAGTTTTTTAAATCCTCCCTGATCTATACCCTGGTTGGGGCATTGCCATACACCACCGGCGTAATTCTGATCCCTTTTTTTGCAAGTCAGCTCACTCCAGCTCAATTTGGTGTCAATGCGCTATATCTGACTTTCATGTATTTTGTTCAGATAATCTCGACTTTTGGCATGGACACCTACCTTGGCATTAACTATTTTGAACATAAAGATGACAAACAGCGATTAAAAGAATTTGTCGGAACAGTTCTGATAACCCTTACGGTGATTGGCGCTGTATTCGGGACACTCATACTGATTGGAGGGAATTCAATTTTTTACCTCGTCTTCCGTGGGGATGAAGTAATGCAATTTTTTCCGTTTGGCCTGATTACCGTCTTTTCTGCAATATTCAACGGTTATTTTAAGTCATATTCCAGCCTCCTGATCAACCAGCAAAGACCGGTTCGGTTCTTTTGGCTAAACCTTTCAAACTTTATCCTAACCCTTGGCGCCTCTCTGGTAATCCTGTACAATTATCCTTATACCTTATATGGTCCCATCTTAGGCAGGCTTGTACCGGCAGTGATCTCCTGCGTTATCTCTGTATTACTGATTCTCGGCGAATTCGGATTTCAGTACAATAAAAAATTCATCCGGGGAATGGTCTCATTCTGTGCGCCATTGGTAGTTTATGCCATTATGGTTTGGGTCGTGAACTATATTGACCGGTACCTTATTAAATATTTCCTGGTGGATCCCACCTTTGTCGGTATCTTCGATTTTGCCGTCAAGATTACCTTGGGAATTGATCTGATCCAGGTCGGACTGTCAAACACGATCCATCCTAAAGTCTATACAATATGGAAAAACCAGAATATCAGGGAAAGTACGAAGGAGGTGAACAGGTATTATAATGGTCTCACTGCAATAACATTGCTTATCATTCCTTTGGTTGTCATTGCTGTACCCCTACTTGTGCCGGTTGTTATTACGAAACCCATATATTATCAGTCATTTGCATTTCTTTCCATCCTCTGCATAGGTTTTGCTACGCGCCCCTGGTTTTATCTTTTTCTGGCGCCCCTGTTTTATTTCAAACAAACGAAAGTCCTCCCTAAAGTTTTTTTCTTTTCTGCTGTTTTCCAGATAATTGTCAGTAGTCTTCTAATTTATCGCTTTGGCCTTATGGGAGCAGTCTGGGCAAATTTTCTGGTCAAGCCAGTCCAGGCATTATTCCTTTGGTTTGAAAGCCGTAAGATATTTTCATTCCGGCTGAATAGATGGAAGATCTTTTACCTTCCGGTTATCTTTATTGGAGTAGTACTTTTCTCGGAACTTTTTACCACCGACGAAAATCGGCTTTGGTTTGCTGTTGGGCAATTTCTTCTGAGCCTCGGATTAGTATGGTTCACTTATAGAAAAGAACTTATCCTGTTGATCCCAAAAAGAAGGATGCCTCTTAATTCCGGTTAATACGGGCATTATGGATACTGACATTCAGTTCGAATCCGATAATTATGCTGATAGAATTCACATAAATCCAGATTAAAACGATCATAAGGGTTCCAAGAGAACCATATAATGCGTTATACCGCGAAAAGTTATCGACATAAAAGTTGAAACCCAATGTGGTGATGACTACCAATACTGTCGCAAGCATTGAACCGGCAGAAATAAAACGGAAATCTCTGCGTCGGGCAGGGGCAAGATAATAGATAAATGAAATTGCCAGCAACAATACACCCAAAATAATAACCCACCGGAGTATTTCCAGTAAATAAAAGAAAAACCGGCTTTCGGAGATCAAATGGGGAGTTATTGCCCGGAGGATACCGGATCCAAAAGAAATTAATCCGATGGCAATGATCAGAAGGAATGAGATGATCAGCACCAGCATTATCGAGATAAAATATTGCTTTCCCTTCGAACGGGTTTCAACATCATGGGAAGTGTTGTTAAATGCCTCTATCAAACTATTGACCCCGTTCGTTGAAAAATAAAGGGCGAGAACAAGATTTATGATCAACAGGCTGCTTCTTGGCCGGGTAACAATATCAATAATAGTCTCCTTGACGGTCTCATAGGCCATATCAGGCATTAGGGATTGTACGACATCAAGTAAATACGTTTGAAAATTGGTAATAGGCACAAAAGGGATAATTGTAAAAAGAAGGATCAGGAAAGGAAAGATCGCCAGAAAAAATGAGAATGAGATTGCTGCTGCCCGTTGGGTGATATACCCGTCTGAAAGTCCTTTAATAAAGAAGCGGGTTACATCGTATAATGGGATTCCGTCAAATCCCGGTAATATAACCCGTTGTGAAAATTTAATGATCCTGACAACGGGTTTCCAAGCAGATATTTTTTTACTCCACACTCTTCACTGCTTTGAGGCTCATGTCCAGGCTCTTAATCTGATGTGTCAATGCTCCTACGGAGATGAAATCAACACCTGTCCCGGCATAAGAACGGATATTCTTCTCGTTGATACCGCCTGATGCTTCAGTTTCAAACCGGCCGTCAATGATGGAAATTGCTTTTTTCAAATCCGTAGGGACAAAATTATCCAACATGATCCGGTCAACCTCACCATGTTTCATAACCTGTTCCAACTCTCTGAAATTCCGGACTTCAATCTCTATCTTCAATCTTTTTCCGGTATTTTTCAAATAGTTCTGAACGGCCACAATAGCCGGAATGATTCCACCGGAAAAATCAATGTGGTTATCTTTAATCATGATCATATCATAGAGACCAAAGCGATGATTCTCTCCGCCACCAGTTCGTACTGCATATTTTTCTAATTCCCTTAAATTTGGCGTAGTTTTCCGCGTATCGATAATACGGGCATGGAAACCATCAATTTGATTGACTAAAGTTCTTGTTGCAGTGGCGATTCCGCTCAATCGTTGCATGAAATTCAGCACCAACCGCTCGGTCGAAAGAATAGACCTGATTTTCCCGTTTACTTCAAAAGCAATATCACCCTTCCTGACAGGATCACCATCCATAAGAAATTGAGTCATCTTTATTCCGGGATCAGCAAGCATATAAATTTTTCCTGCAACCGGCATTCCACATAAAATCCCATCATCTTTGAGGATTAGTCTGGCCTTTCCTTCAACCTCCTTGGGGATGGTTGCTAACGAAGTATGGTCACCTTCGCCGAGGTCCTCGGCAAAGGCATTTTTGATAATCTGATCAATCGTCATAGGTTGTTTTGAAAATTCACCCCGACTCCTGGATTATTGCAAGGTCAGGGTTGGGGGGAAGTGTTATCCTCTATTTTCAATTGTTGTATGAGGTTTTGTCCTTCAATTGTCTGGATAAGGAAATAAACCCGGTATTCTTTTTTTCCAGACAGGAGTTCCCCAATAGCATAGCGCGAACCGTTTTCCGAAGATCCCTGTTTGGTTACTTTGAAATTTTTTACAGGATTTCGGAAAAAAAAATCTTTAAGAATTTGTCCTGCCTGACTTTTGGCGTATGTATCATTATAACCCGGAATGATAAGATCAACCATGGCGTTGAAGTATTTCGAAACTTCAGCAGCATTCCCGGCCTGTATCCCTGAAACAATTAGTTTGGTTGTTTCATCGGGGTTGGAAGTCAGTAATATGGAAGCTGATCCCTGAAGGTGGAATGCAGAAAAGAGGAGGATCAGAAATATAACGTTACGGGGTGGTGAAACAGAGGAATTACAAATTGATAAGATAGCAAAATGGCAGTTCGATTTTCGGGATTTGGCTATTCTTTTCATGGGTGCCTTTTTTACAAAAGTAATTAATTTTAGTGGAAAGTTCCGATCTTTGACCTTAATTATGAAATATCCATACAAACAAAGTTTCCATCAATCTTGAATAATAATAGTGGATATTCCATGTAACTTTTAAAATCAAATTATTGACGGATGAAAATACGATTTTTAGTTACCGGAAAAACAGAAGAAAATTACCTAAAAACAGGAATTTGCGAATATGAAACCCGAATAAAAAGATACATTCCTTTTGAGATCATCGAAATTCCGGCATTGAAAAATATATCCAACCTTCCTGTCTCCGGGCAGAAAACCAGGGAGGCAGCCCTGGTTAACAAGCAGATTCAAACGGGAGATATCCTGGTTTTACTGGATGAACACGGGAAAGAGTTAACTTCCACAGGTTTTGCAAATTTCCTAAACCGGTTGTTTCTGGCAGGAGGAAAAACGATTGTTTTTCTGGTCGGGGGGCCATATGGATTTGATGAATCTCTCACAAAACGCGCAGATTATATACTATCCCTTTCTAAAATGACGTTTTCTCATCAGATGGTTCGATTATTCTTTACCGAGCAATTTTACCGGGCGATAACAATCCTCAGGGGAGAACCATATCATCATGAATAAAGTCCTCTTGCATTATTTCATTAACATAATTTTAACGAGACAGTTAACAAATATTAACAGGAAAGCTTGTTTCGCATTTTTTCATTTGGTTAAATTTGCAACCTCAAAATTTTAACATATGGTTGAAACGGATATCAAAGAATTAAACGAAAAGATCCAGAAGGAAAGCGCTTTTGTCGACCTGGTCACGATGGAGATGCACAAGGTCATTATTGGTCAGAAGCATATGATTGAGCGACTCATGATCGGTCTGCTCGCCAACGGGCACATCCTTCTTGAAGGGGTTCCCGGGCTTGCAAAGACTTTAGCCATCAAGTCGCTGGCCAACATCATCGAAGCAAAATTCAGTCGTATTCAGTTCACTCCCGACCTGCTTCCTGCCGACCTTATCGGGACGCTCATTTATAGTCAGAAGAAGGAGGAATTCCGGGTTCGTAAAGGTCCTATTTTTGCAAATTTCATTTTGGCCGATGAAATCAACCGGAGTCCGGCAAAAGTTCAGAGCGCTCTGCTCGAAGCAATGCAGGAGCGTCAGGTTACTATTGGCGATGAGACATTTATACTCCCGGAACCGTTTCTCGTGCTTGCTACCGAAAATCCCATCGAGCAGGAAGGCACCTATCCTTTACCGGAAGCGCAAGTGGACCGTTTCATGCTCAAGGTAGTTATCGGTTACCCCGATAAGAAAGATGAAAAGATGATCATCCGTCAGAATATCTCGAATGAAAATGCACATACGAGCACTATTATTAAACCCGAAAGTATCCTCAACGCAAGGGCTGTTACACGGGAAGTTTACCTCGATGAAAAGATCGAGAATTATATTACCGATATTGTTTTTGCATCGCGATATCCTGCCGAATATAAGCTCAAGAAATTTGAGGGTCTTATCAGTTATGGTGGATCTCCACGTGCCAGCATCTACCTGGCGTTAGCCGCCAAAGCGTATGCTTTTATTAAACGTCGCGGTTATGTGATTCCCGAAGATATAAGGGCCGTTTCACACGACGTCCTCCGTCATCGTATCGGTCTGACTTATGAAGCCGAAGCTGAAAATATCACCACAGAAGATATTATTAATGAGATTTTGAACACCGTAGAAGTACCTTAATAAAATTATCGAAACTACAAAGTAGCGAAGTGGCGAAATTTCGCTATTTCACGATTTTCTTTTTAAATCATGGAAACTTCCGAAATTTTCAAGAAAGTACGAAAGATCGAGATCAAAACGAGGGGATTGAGCAATCAAATCTTCTCGGGAGAATACCATTCGGTTTTCAAGGGCAGGGGTATGGCTTTTTCGGAAGTCAGAGAATATCAATATGGCGACGATATACGAAATATCGATTGGAATGTCACCGCCCGTTTTAACCATCCCTATATCAAGATATTCGATGAGGAACGTGAGATGACCGTAATGTTGCTTATCGACGTGAGTAGCTCCAATCTATATGGTACACAAAAAACGCTCAAACAGGAACTCATCACGGAAATTGCTGCCGTTCTCGCCTTCAGTGCCATTCAGAATAACGACAAGGTGGGGGTGATCTTCTTTAGCAAGCAGATCGAAAAATTCATCCCGCCTAAAAAAGGAACTTCACACATCCTTAGGATTATTCGTGAACTGATCGACTTCCGGCCTCAAAATCAGGGGACCAACATTTCGGAAGCGCTGCGTTATTTCACCAATGTAATCAAAAAAAGATGTACGGCTTTTCTGCTGAGCGATTTCCTTGATAAGGGATTCAACGATGCCATCAAGATAGCCAATAAAAAACATGATCTGATTGCCGTTCATATCTTTGATGAAAGAGAAACCTCCTTACCTGATGTTGGATTCGTTCGTGCCAGGGATGCTGAAACCGGCAAATTGATCTGGATCGACAGTTCCGATATCGGAATACGGACACATTATAATAAATGGTATACCCAGCACCTGGGATCTCTGAATGATACTTTTTTAAGAAGCGGTATTGATGTTGCCCGGATTCGTACTGATCAGGATTATATCAAACCGTTGATGAACCTATTTAAAAAGCGTGAAGCAAGACGATAAAAGAATAATAAGCAAGTAATTAAAAGTAAGTCAGGAAGGGAGAAAATATTAATAAATAACCCAGCACCTGAAACGAAGCGACCTTTTATCCAGTATGTAAAAATTAATGACCAATATTATTAAAAATATAATTTCAATTATTTTCCTGACTTGTGTTTTACAGGGAATTGGCCAGAATGTTACGGTTTCTGCCAAACTGGATACAAACGCTATATTGATTGGCGACCATATCGGACTGACGATTACATTCACCGGTCCATCAAAAACTCAAATCCTATGGCCATTCATACCCGATACCATTCTAAGTAAAATCCAGGTCATTGGACGGGGAAAGATCGACACTGCTTTTTCTTCCGACAAACTAACGGCAACATACAAACAGTTTCTTAATCTTACCTGCTTCGATTCCGGGTTTTATAATATTCCCTCCATCCCGTTCCGATACCGGAACCTGCCCGATACCAATAATTTAATGGCATTATGCGAACCTTTAATGCTCATGGTTCACACAGTTCCGGTCGATACGACGAAAAGCATCAAACCCATCAAGGGACCCATTAAAATACCCATCTCTTTCCGGGAAGTTCTCCCATGGATATTAATCGGATTAGGAGTTGTGGCGATAATTTTCGTTCTAATCTGGTATATCAGAAAACGAAAGAAGAATGAACCCATCTTCCAACTGAAACCCAAAGTGGTATTATTACCACACGAACAAGCCTTGCAGGAATTGGAAAAGCTACGGGTTAAAAAACTATGGCAGGGAGGCAGAGTGAAGGAATATTATACCGAACTAACCGATATCCTGAGAATTTATATTGAAAACCGTTATCTCGTTCCTGCGATGGAACAGACTACTTCGGAGATCGTGGATTCCCTGGTAGAAAAAGATGAAATTCGGAAGGAGCCGCTCGACAAACTAAATAAGATCCTCGCTTCAGCTGATATGGTTAAATTTGCTAAGGAGCAGCCTCTGCCCAGGGAAAATGAACAATCGCTGGAATTGGGAATTGATTTTATTAAAATTACTGTTTTGGCAACGAATAAGAGTGAACAACAAACGAAAGAATAATCAGATTCCATGCATGGTATAAAATTCGGCAATCCTGAGTTTCTCTTTCTCCTGGTTCTGATCCCGGCCCTGGTAGTCTGGTACTTTTACCGGTTGAAACGAAACCATGCCGATCTTAGGGTTCCCGATATTTCAGGTTTTAAGGATACCAGGCATAGCTTGAAGATGATGGCTTATCATTCCTTATACGTGCTTCGATTGCTTGCCATCACTATTTTGATCCTTGCCCTTGCCCGTCCTCAAACCAGTCTCAACCGCCAGGATGTGAGCATAGAGGGAATCGACCTGGTTATTGCTTTCGATGTAAGTGGTTCGATGCTTGCCATGGATTTTAAACCTGACCGACTGGAAGCTTCGAAGAAGGTGGCTATTGAATTTATCGATGGAAGACCTAATGACCGTATTGGCCTGGTGATCTTCAGCGGAGAGACTTTCACCCAATGTCCGATTACTACCGACCATGCGGTATTGAAGAACCTCTTCATGGATATTAAGAGCGGTATGATCGATGACGGGACTGCTCTTGGCGATGGACTTGCTACTGCAGTGAACCGGCTACGCGGGAGCAAAGCCATCAGTAAAGTCATCATTTTGCTGACCGATGGTGTTAATAATATGGGGAGTCTTGATCCCCGGTCTGCAGCGGAAATTGCTAAACTATACGGTATCCGTATATATACGATCGGAGTTGGAACTATTGGCATGGCTCCCTACCCGATACAAACACCTTTCGGAATTCAAACACAGATGATGGAAGTGAAGATCGATGAACCCTTATTGAAGGAGATAGCCCGGGCAACCGATGGAAAATATTTCCGGGCTACCAATAATGTAAAGCTTCGCGCAATATACAAGGAAATCGATAAGATGGAGAAATCTAAGATTGATGTGACTGAATTCAGGAAAAAGAAAGAAGAATTTTTACCGCTGGTACTCGTCGCATTTGCTTTGCTGGGCATCGAATTCTTATTGAGATATCTCTATCTAAAAAATATTCCATAAGATAAAAAAATAATTATCAATACTTAATCGCTTGTTTAGATTCGCTCATACATATTATTTCTATCTCCTGGTTGTGATCCCGGTGTTTACTTTATTGTTCGCACTCTTCCTGATTTGGAGAAAGAAAGCGCTCAACAGATATGGTGACTGGCATGTTATTAATCAGTTGATGCCGGAATTTTCTTTGATAAAGATGATCCTGAAATTCGTCCTTTTTATGGTTGCCTTGACTTTCTTGATCTTTGCATTGATTGATCCGCAATCGGGATCCAAGCTTGAAAAACTAAAACGAAAAGGGATTGATTTGGTCATTGCGCTTGACGTTTCGAACTCCATGCTTGCCGAAGATATTCGTCCCAACAGGCTGGAAAGGGCAAAACAATCCATCTCCAGGCTTATCGACCGTCTGGAAGGTGACCGTATCGGAATCATTATCTTTGCAGGGAAAGCTTACACACAGCTTCCTCTAACTACTGATTACGCTGCTGCAAAAATGTTCACATCTACTATAAACACAAGCATGGTACCCACTCAGGGAACTGCCATCGGGGACGCTATTGAAATGGGTGTCAACAGTTTCGGAGAGACGAAGCACAATAAAGCAATCATCATTATTACTGACGGGGAAGATCACCAGGGCGGAGTATTGGAACAAACCGAAGTTGCCGTTAACAAAGGAATAGCTGTTTATACTATTGGAATGGGACTGCCCGGAGGGGCTCCGATACCGGTTATGGACCAGAATAACCAAATAGGATATAAAAAAGATTCTCAGGGAAATATAATCATGAGCAAACTTGATGAAACCTTATTACAAAAAATTGCTAGTTTAGGTAAAGGGATTTATATCAGAGCTTCAAATTCGGAAACGGGGCTGAACAAAATCTTCGACGATATAAATAAAATAGAGAAATCGGAAATCGAAAGTAAACAATATTCCGACTATGAGGACCGATTCCAATATTTTGTTGCTCTCGCCTTGATATTCCTGATCCTTGATCTTTTCGTTTTTGAACGAAAAACACAATGGCTGAAAAAAATAAAACCGTTTAGTAGCTGATCCTTGATAAATATTCGTTACGTCAGAAATACTTGATATAAAAATATGTTTATGATGGTGAAAATGACAGATAAAATAATGATAACAGTCATTATGACGTTTTTGGTTTTTGGAGTCGTTTCGGCCTTTGCACAGAAGGAGAATAAACTTCTACGCGAAGGGAATAAACTTTATGAGAAAGGCGATTTTAAAGGGGCGGAAAAAGATTACCGCAAGGCGCTTGAGGTCAATAAGGAATCCACTAAAGGTCATTTTAACCTGGGCACCGCGACTTACCGACAGAAGAATTATGAAGAGGCTGCTAAAATTTTCGGTACCTTAGCAGAGAAGAAGCAGGACCGCGCCACAGAGGCTATGATTTATCACAACCAGGGAAATTCTTATCTGGAGGCCAAGGAATATGAAAAAAGTATTTCATCGTACAAAAATTCATTGTTAAATAGCCCAAAAGATCTGGACACAAAATATAATCTGGAATATGCCAAGATGATGCTGAAAAAGCAACAACAGCAACAACAACAGAACAAGGACCAACAAAAGCAAGAGGACAAGAAAGATCAGCAGAATCAACAACAGCAGAAGAACCAGGACCAGAATAAAAACCAGAATCCCGACCCCAAAAAAATCTCCAAAGAGGATGCCGAAAGAATGTTGGAAGCATTAAAGAACGATGAAAAAAAAACCATGCAAAAAGTTAAGAAAGAGAAAGCCAAAGTTCAGTTGATAGGAGTTGAAAAGGACTGGTAAGTTAACATATCATTAAATATAAATTATTTGGTCGGTAGATATTTAAGTGTATTTTTCTATTATGGGTAAAAAGTTTCTTTTTTTATTAATACTGATTGCTGCAATATGGAGGGTGGATGGCCAGAATATTGAATTTACGGCTTCCTCAAAACCTATTGTTGCAGTTGGCGAAACCTTTAACCTCTCCTATACGCTAAATGCACAAGGAAGCGGATTCCGGTTGCCAAATTTCCAAGGTTTTGATATTCTCAGCGGGCCTAATACTTCAACAACTTCCAGCATTCGAAGCATCAACGGTCGGACCAGCATGTCGATTACTTATACTTATACCTATTACCTGCTGGCAAATAAAGAGGGAACGTTCGAAATTCCAGCTGCCACAGTTAGTGTTAACAATAAATCCTATACCTCCAACATCCTGACCATCAAGGTAATTAAAAATCCCAATAGTTCGTCTTCATCTTCCGGATATGGAAATCAGGGACGTTCCTCTGGGAATCAGCGACAGCAAAATCAGGCGCTCTCCGGTCCCAACGATGTTTTTATAAAGGCTATTGCCAGTAAAAATGATCCTATGCAAGGCGAAGGAATTGTTGTTTCTTATAAAATATATACCAAAGTACCTATTGCGCAGATCAACATCAGCAAACTCTCCTCCTTTTCCGGTTTCTGGTCGCAAAACCTGATACGCGAAAACGATAAACTACAACAGTCGACCCAAACAATTGATGGACAACAATATCTTGTAGCCGATATCAGAAAAATCGCCTTGTTCCCGCTGAAAAGCGGAAAACTTGTCATTGATCCCCTGCAACTTGAATGTGTTGCCCAAGTCAAACGGCAATCCAAGTCACGGAGCGGAGATCCTTTCTTCGATGACTTTTTTAATGATCCGTTCTTTAATCCCAGTACCGCTAATGTCGAAAAAACTTTAACATCCAACGCTTTAGTTATCAACGTGCAACCGCTTCCGGAAGCAGGAAAACCCTCCGACTTCAGCGGAGCAGTAGGAAATTTCACATTCAATACTGAAATTGACCGTACACATCTGAAAGCCAACGAAGCGATCAACCTGAAATGTGTCGTGTCAGGGAAGGGCAATATCCAATTGATTGATAAGTTGAATGTAGTCTTTCCTCCTGATTTTGAGACATACGATCCAAAGGTTACAAGCGATATCAAGACTTCCGGTGCAGGAATTAATGGAAGCCAGACCTTTGAATATTTGATTATCCCTCGAAAACCGGGAAATTTTACCATTAAACCTATCAATTTCAGTTATTTTGATCTTGAAAAAAGAAAATTTGTCACCCTGAGTAGTCCTCAATTTACTATCGACGTTGAAAAAGGAACCGGAGAATCGTCGGTCATAACTTATTCCGGAGCTAACAAAGAAGATATCAAATATATTGGAAGCGATATTCGACATATCAAAGACAGACCCTTTAACCTTTCGCAACGAGGAACTTATTTTTTTGGTTCCACGACTTTCTGGTTATTTCTGCTGATTCCTTTCCTTCTTTTCCTGGCTATAATCATTATGGGACGTAAACTTTCTGAGCGAAGAAGTGACACCACTCTGATGAAAAACTTGAAAGCGACAAAAGTGGCACGCAAACGGTTACGTAAAGCAGAAGATTTCCTGAAAACCGGCAAGCAGGAAGCATTTTATGTCGAGATTTCCCAGGCACTCTGGGGTTATCTCAGCGATAAATTTTCGATACCCATGGCCGATTTGAGTATCGATTCGGTATATGAAGCCCTGGTCAGAAAAAATGTGAAAGAAGAAATGATTAAGCAATTTATTGAAACGCTCAACAATACTGAGTTTGCCCGCTTTGCTCCAGGCGAAAAATCAGTGAATATGGAACGCATCTATAATGAAGCGCTTGAAATAATTTCAAAGATCGAACGTGAATTGAAATGACCTTCTGAACTAAATAAAATGAGAATTTTAATCTATATTATCTCTTTCCTGACGCTACCGGTTGGTTTGTTTGCTTCGGAGCAGCAGATTTACATCCATAAAGCAAATAGAATGTATGGTAATGGCTCTTTTACCGAATCGGTTGATCTTTATAAGAAGGTTATTGCATTAGGGAATGAATCACCGGATCTATATTACAATCTGGGAAACTCTTATTTCAAGCTTAACGACTATTCAAACGCTATTCTTTGGTATGAACGAGCCAAACGGCTTGACCCGGGTAATGAAGATATTGAATTTAACCTGAAGGTCACTAACAATAAAATTGCCGACCAGATCGAACCCTTACCGGAACTTTTTTATAAACGATGGTTCCGCAGCCTTGTTAACCTTTTTCCATCAGATACATGGGCGAGAATGGGGATCATTCTTTTTATTTTAGCCTTGGCATCTGGCAGTCTTTATCTGCTCAGCAGGGTTTTGATCTTAAGAAAGTTCGGTTTCTGGGTTGGCGCATTTATCCTCCTGTTTTCGATTATCACTATTCTTTTTTCCTGGAACAGTTATACCACAGTGAAAAACGCGAACGAAGCAATCATTTTTACCCCAACCATAACCATCAAAAGCTCCCCGGATGAAAAAAGCGTCGATCTTTTTGTTCTTCACGAAGGGACAAAAGTGCAGATAAAAGATCAGATTGGTTCCTGGTACGAAATCCGGATTGCTAATGGTTCCGTGGGTTGGATTCCGGCAAATACTCTTGAGAAGATCTGAAACGATTGGACTGATATTTTGCGACTTTTACCGGAAATCCTTGAAGAATCGTCGACTTCTTTTCACCAGGGAAATCAAAGCAATATTTTTTTTTGTATAATTCAGATTTTACTTTATATTTGTTGGTTTGAATAACGAATTTAATGTTCCTTGTGAATAGTTGATTTCGCTATATCTGTGAAACATGATCAATCAAAATTTCAATAAATAAAAATGAATGATATGAAAAATAGAATTTTACCATCTGGCTTCTTGTCTATTTTTATGGGACTTTCTTTTCTTTTTATGACCGGAATGACTATAGCTGGTCACCCGGGAAATATTGAGGGGAAAAAGTTTGATGGCAAATCTCGAATGGAACGGATACGGGCCAATCAACTCACCGGAACCGTGAGTGCTAACAGTCTTATGGAAGCACAAAATCAAATGCAGAAGAAGATGCAGGCAGACTCAAAAGGCTCATTGAACCTTAACTGGATCTCCATAGGCCCGAATAACTATGCCGGCGTCACTTGGTCTGTTTTGTTTGATAATAAAGATACTACTTCCAACACTATTTATGCTGGTTCCGTAAACGGAGGCATTTGGCGTTCAACCACTCTCGGTCTTACCTGGCATCAGATGAATGCAGAGAGTAATAATATTCCGAAAGTATCATCCCTTGTCCAAACTTCTTCTGGAAGGATCTATGCCGCTACCGGAGTCACCTATTGCCGCACCGCTCCTTATGCAGGAACTGGCTTGTATTATAGCGACGACGGATATACTTTTGTTCACTCCCCCAATACTTCCGGACATAATTTTTATTCTGTCGCAAAACTTTACGTCGATCCGCGTAATGACCGGATATTTGCAGCCACAAACAGTGGTTTACATTACAGCGACGATGGTATAGAATGGTGGCAGGTTCGCGAAGGTTATTGCAACGATGTAGTTGTTGGAACCGATGGAACTATTCTCACGCGTGTTAATGATACTTCCTGGATTGCTGTCGGTGGAGATGTGAACAACTTTGTCAGAATTTCCACCGATCTTCCAAACGGACTTCCTACGATGGCCGGTGGCTGGACAGTTTTTGCGATTGCCCCATCCAATCCCAATATTATGTATGCCAGTGTTTCAGACACGAACGGAAATCTTTACAATGTATATCTTTCTTCTGATAAAGGTGCAAACTGGTCTGTAATTTTCCCGGGGAACGATACTTTTGACCCATTTGGAGGTGAAGGTTGCTACACTAATACGATGGCGGTTTTTCCAAATGATCCTTACCAGGTGTTGCTTGGCGGTATTGATTTATGGTGGGGAAGAAAAATTCAGGAAACTGGGTATTATGACTGGCAACTGATGAGTTATCATAGTACATCGATACTCGATTACCAGTATGTTCCTGCAAACCATCATCAATATTTGTTCCGTCCCGGAAATCCCACACAATTGGCATTGGCAACGGATGGTGGAGTGACCACTGCCATTCAAGGGATAGATTATTTTCAATTTCAAACCAGCAATAAAAATTATTCCGTTTCCAGGATTAATTCTGTTGCCATGTCGCGGAATAATAAATGGGCAATGGGAGGAGGCGACGCCATTGGTACTCAGGTCATCGGAGCATATTATCCTGAGTTGGTAAATAATCCGACTGATGGGTATCAGGCATGGTGGGATGATTCTTCTGAAAGAACGACGGATGAAGGTGGTTCGGGCGGCGCTTGTGCTTGGTCAACGATAGCTCCAAATACGGTCTTTTTTGAGAAAATTGGCGATAGTGTTCGCAGACAAGAACTTACTGACCTTGGTTATACCAATGGTTTTACTATGGGTATAGTGAACAATAAGGTAGATATTACTCCTATTCAATTCTGGGAAAGTATCAACTTCGAAAATTCCCGAGATACCACAACCTATTTCAACAAAACAGGTAAAGTAATCAAAGCCGATACGATGATCATAGTTCAGAGCAAAACTGCGAACTTCCCGATAGAGTACACCACCACTGCTCCGATACCAGCAGGCGATAGCATTAAGATCCTCGACCCGGTTGCTTCCCGCTTTTTTATCGCCGGAACTCGTAGTAATAATAATGCCATCTGGATGACTAAAGACGCTCTAATCTTCTCTGGAACTCCAACATGGTTCAAGATTCTGCTAATCCCAACCTCCGACACGGTTTACACGAAGGATTTGATAAGTACCATGGCTTTATCGAAAGACCTTAATACAATGTGGGTTGGCACTGAGGGTGGTCGCATGATACGCATCTCAAACATCGCTCTGGCATACAATTATGCCACTGCTGATGTCAGCAGTCCTACCTGTATTATTGCTGATGAATATTTCCCGAACCTTCCGTTTCTTGGACGTTTTATCAGTTCGATTGCGATCAATCCCAACGATTCACGCCAGGTGATGGTTACCCTTGGTAATTATGACAATACCCAATATGTTTATATGACAGAGAATGGAAATGATTCATTACCTGTTTTTACCTCTGTTCAAGGCAACTTGCCAAGTATTCCAGTCTTCAGCGGGTTGATAGAAATGAATGATAACAACCGTGCAATCATTGGAACCGAATATGGGATATTCTCTACTTTCAACCTTACAGGAGGTTCTCCGGAATGGAGTCTCGAATTGACAAACATGGGCGATATTCCCGTGACAGAGATCAAACAACAAACGTTGAATCATTATCTAATTAATAATATGGGGAACATATATGCCTCAACTTATGGACGCGGTATTTTTATCGATACTACCTACCATACTCCGGTCGGCATCAACCCGGTTAACAATCCTGTCAGCAAAAACACAATGCTTTGGATAAGTCCAAATCCTGTAAAAGACATGGTTAATATTACGTATAATTTGGATAAAGCCGGATGGGTAAACGTACAGATGACCGATATTACCGGTCGCATCATTCTTACCCGAAATTTTGGAGATAAACCCAAGGGGATCAACGTTTCTTCTCTGGATATACGATCACTTCCCGCTGGAACGTATATTATCAGGGTTGCCAATTCCTTTGGAAAAATTGTTAAGTTGTAAATAGTTTTAATAATAATCAAGATATGAAAAGAATTATACCATTCCTGTTATTCCTGTTTCCCGCCATCGGATTGATGTCTCAACCGGATGTTTACACTCCTGCACCGAAATTCCCTTCGGATAGCGCGACAAACATGGTTCCGAATCTAACCATAAGTTGGTATGCCGTTGCCGGTAGTACTGGCCTTCAATATCAATTTCAGATGGATACAACGTTGAATTTTAATTCTCCCCTGAAGGTTGATACTACTCAGATATTATTGACAGGATATATGGCACATGAGTTATTATTCGGTCAAAAATATTTTTGGAGGGTCAGAGCGATTGATCAGGGTGAAACTTCCTATTGGTCTACTATCCGTAACTTTATTGTTTTTGATGAAGTCTCACTTTACAAGCCAACTGATAACATGTTGGATCAGTTTCCTCTTGTGGACCTGACATGGAAAAATAAAGTTAAGCAAGGCGCATCAACAGTTACTATTACAGGAATCCGGTTCTATGATTATCGATACGATTCTGTTAGCACATTTGATTCTCCCGCTTTAAAAGAAGGCTCTACATCTCCAAATATTGTTGCAGCTGCCGCATCAAATCTGTTGTTTGGTCATAAGTACTACTATCAGGTCCGTGCTCGCCACAATCTGGATACTAGCTCTTGGTGTACTCCATGGGGATTTACCGTGATAAATAAACTTACTCTGAAAGAACCACTTAATAATGCTGTAGACCAAATGTTGGATGCTCAGCTCAAATGGGATGTTATTCAAGGAGTCATCGGATATGAATATCAACTGGCCAGGGATCAGAATTTTACCGATCTTATTCTTCAGCAGAGTGTCCTCGATACGTGTTGTATCAGTTCCACCTTACTGCAATTTGGTGAAAAAGTTTATTGGCGTGTCCGAGCCCGTCAGCTTAATGACACTTCCAACTGGGCAGATCCATTTAGTTTTACCGTGATCAATGATGTATTATTAGAATCTCCAAAAAATACCTCCCAGAATGTTGCTTTAAAACCAGTGTTGACTTGGACCAAGCAGACAGCTATTACCGGTTATGAACTTCAGCTTGATTCGTTGAATACTTTTGCAAAACCGATCCTTATTTACTATCCGGACGCAGAAGATATTAGATATACCATGACAAAACAACTTTCAAGCCTGAAAACATATTACTGGCGGATGCGTGCGTTTGCTGATGGAAGTGAGATGGCTGATACTTCCGACTGGAGCGCTACTTGGTCATTTGTCACTGTCAATACACAAGGAATTGAAGAACCAGGATCGTCCTCTTTTAGTATTTATCCGAATCCTGCTAATGAAAAGCTTACCATCAAAGCGATGGTTATAGAAGCAAAGACCATTCATGTTTCCCTCATTGATATTGTAGGGAAGACGATTCTTACCCGTGAAATTAAACTCTCAAGCGGAAGCAATATTAAAGAAATCTCACTCGATAATATCAATAAAGGAGTTTATATTCTAAGGATAAACAATGATGGTCAAACTCTCAACCAGAAAGTTATCGTCGACCGGTAATAGATCTTATGTTATATAAAAAGAAAGGCTGGTTCGTGAGAACCAGCCTTTCTTTTTATATCGATAAACCTTTCCTGAACTCCTTTAAGATGGACAGATCCTCTTCGGAAATATAATTAATTTCCAAGGCTTTCTGAATAAGATGATCGTAATCGGTAAGGGTAATCAGCGCACAGTTAGCTTCTTTGAAAGCTTTTTCAGCTTTGGGAAGGTTATAGGTAAAGATGGCGATCATCCCTTTGATGGAGCAGCCTGCATCCCTGAGGGCGGAAACTGCTGCGAGACTTGAAGAACCGGTGGAGATAAGGTCTTCTACAACAACTACGCGCTGACCGTCGCGTACTTCTCCTTCAATCTGGTTGGAAAGGCCATGGTCTTTCTTCCCACTTCTTACATAGGAGAAAGGGAGTCCCAGTTCTTGAGCCACCAGAGCGCCCTGGGCAATACCACCGGTAGCGACGCCGGCAATGAGTTCAGGTTCGAATGGATTGTCTTGAATAGCACGCACGAAATTTTGTCTGATAAAAGTGCGTATCTCAGGATATGATAAAGTAATGCGGTTATCGCAATAGATTGGTGATTTTATACCTGAAGCCCAGGTAAATAGTTCTTTTGGGCTGAGTTTGATAGCTTTAATTTTGAGCAGTAATTCGGCAGTCTGGAGAGCAATGTCTTTATTATAAATCATAAATATTTCTTAGAAAATTCAAATTTTATACAAAGATATAAAATTTTTCGATTGCTTTAATCTGTTGCCTATAGCTGTATGGGAACAGATAGGATCATTTTAAACCAATATCAATCTTTCACTTCTGTTGCTGCCTTTCAACTATAAATAAGAAGTACAGAGCATTGGCATATTTTGTACTTTCGTAAGAAAATCCATAGATTCTCTTATTTCTTATGAAAATATTCCTCAACGACAGGATCATTAAATTCACAGGATTAAAACCTGGTAAAATGACGTCAACCGACCTGTATATTGTTTATGAATCCCTATTTCAGTTAACGCAAACTTTTGCATTTTTCGAATCCAATCCAACCTTCAGAACACTTTTCATTCAGTATCACGATAATGACGGAATGTCGGAAGCTGCCAATGTTTTTCTTTCACTTTTTAAAATTGTGGAGGCGGCCGGAGGTGTGGTGAAAAACGAAAAAGGAGAGACTTTATTCATTCACCGGTTAGGATATTGGGATCTTCCGAAAGGGAAAATCAATAAGAAAGACCGCAAAGAAATATTAGCTCACCCTTCGAATTATTCCGAACGGCTTTCCCCGGCACGGGTCGCTGCAATCCGGGAAGTTAAAGAAGAAACCGGATTGCGTTCCCTTGTCCTCATCAAAGAATTAATTCCAACCTGGCATATCTATTATATAAGACAAAACCGAATCCTCAAACATACTCGTTGGTTTGAAATGATTGCCGACTCTTCCCAGCCTCTTATTCCGCAGACTGAAGAAAATATCCTGTTTGTTCGTTGGATACCCACACAGGAGCTGGATACAATACGAGAAAAAGCATATGCTTCATTGAGGGAGTTATTTTAATTCTTAATTCCTAATTAATTCTTCATTCTTCATTCTTAATGTAAGCCTCCGGCAAAGTGCATCTTGTCCATCTGAACAAAGATACGGAATTTGCGGGCAAAAATTTTTATGATACAACAGGATAAACGATCCATGATGCTGACGCTTGTAGAACAGTGGCAGCAAA